>Ga0307516_10000406_pt1 | contig 56288 bp, 37 predicted proteins | sample 19_EM_MG_FD_203310 | JGI IMG/M metagenome (GOLD analysis project Ga0307516, IMG submission 203310) | Populus trichocarpa ectomycorrhiza microbial communities from riparian zone in the Pacific Northwest, United States - 19_EM | ecosystem: Host-associated > Plants > Roots > Unclassified | place...
TGTGCAGCACGGTGTCGGCACGTGTGAGGCCGTAGGTTTCCTGCATCCACCGCATGCAGCTGGTCAGCGAACGGTGCCGGTTGGCCGCGCCCTTGGGGACCCCGGTGGAGCCGGAGGTGTAGATCACGTAGACCAGGTTCTCGCCGTGCACCTCGATGCCGGGGTTGTGATCGGGCGCGTTGCTCAGATCCAGCGTGTCGAGCTCCAGTACCTGCAGTGCACGGCCGTCGATGAGGCCGCGCAGGCGGCTTTGCGTCAGCAGCCACTGGATGCCGCAGTCCTCCACCATGGTGGCCAGCCGCTCGGCCGGGTACTCCGGGTCCAGCGGCACATAGGTGCCGCCGGCCTTCAAGATGGCCAGCAGCCCCACCATCATCTCGACAGAGCGTTCCACCGCGATGCCCACCCGGGTCTCCACCCGCACGCCCTGCGCAATCAAGCGATGCGCCAGCCGGTTGGCCCGCCGGTTCAGCTCTGCGTAGCTCAGCGCTTTGTCGCCGAAAAGCAGTGCTGTCGCCTGCGGCTGCACCCGGGCATGCGCTTCAATCTGCTGGTGCACCGGCCGAGTCTCCTCATGCAGGCGCTCATTCACGCCCCACTGTCGCAGTTGCTGCCGCTCCAGCTCGCTCAACAGATCGATGGCGCCCAGCGCCAGGTCCGGCTGACCGGCCAGCACGTGCAGTGCCTTGTCCACCTGCCGCGCCAGCGCGGCCACTGCCTCGTCGCTGAAACGATTGCGTGCATACCCATAGCTCAGCACCAATTGGTCGGCCTGATGCACGGCCAGGGTCATCGCATAGTGGGTCTCCTCGCGGTGGGCCACCTCGCCAAAGCTCAGCCCACCGGGAGAGGCCTTTCTCAATGCAGCGTCCACGGGATAGTTCTCGAACACCAGGATGCTGTCGAAGAGCGCTTGGCCGCCGTGCCCCGCCCAGCGCTGGATCTCGTAGAGGGGAGTGTGTTCGTGCTCGCGCGCGGCCAGGTTCTGCGCTTGCAGTTCACGCAGCCAGTCGCCCACGCGCTGCGGCGCCTGCAGGCTGGCGATCACCGGCAGCGTGTTGATGAACAAGCCCAGCATCTGCTGCGAGCCCGCCAGGTCGGCCGGCCGGCCCGCCACCGTGGCCCCGAAGCTCACAGTGGCCAGCCCCGTGCAGCGCGCCAGCACCAGCGCCCAGGCGGCCTGCACCAACGTGTTGAGGGTGACCCGCTCGCGCTGCGCCGCGGCCATCAGGCTGTGTGTGCGCTCCGCACCCAGCGGGGCGCGATGCACGCCCTGGCCCACCCCTGCTTGCGGCGCCTGCGCCAGTCGCGTGGGGGCCTCCAGCCGGCCAAGCTGCCCGCGCCAATAAGCCTCCGCCTCCGCCCCGTCCCGCGCCTGCAGCCAGGCGATGTGGTCGCGATAGCGCCCGACTTGCGCCGGCAGCGCCTGGCCAGCGTAGAGGCTCATCACCTCAGCCAGCAGCCGAGCGACGCTCCAGCCATCCAGCAGCAGGTGGTGGCAGGTCCACACCAGGTGATGCGTGTCCTGACCGGTGCGCACCAGCACCAGCCGCATCAGCGGCGGCTGCGCCAGGTCAAAGCCTTGCGCAAGCTGGGTCTGCGCCAAGGCGTCGAGCGCCGCGGCAGTGGCCGTGCGGTCGCGCCAGTCGTGCTCGACCAGCGGCAGCTCCACCCGCCGCGCCACCCACTGCAGCGGCGGTTCGGCCTGCGTCAGGAAGCCGGTGCGCAGCACGTCGTGCCGCTCCAGCACGGCCTGCCACGCCGCATGGAAGCGGCCCCCTTCCACACCGCCGATGTCCACCCTCAACTGAGTCAGGTAGGCACTGCCACCCGGCTCCGACACGCTGTGGAACAGCATGCCCGCCTGCATCGGCGACAGCGGGTAGAGGTCCGCCAGCGTCGCCACCGCCACCGGCAAGTGGTCCAGTTGCGCCTGGTCGACGCGTGCCAGCGGAAAGTCCGACGGCGTCACACCCGCCACACCGCGGGTGCAATGGGCGACCACGGCCTCGAGTTCACGCTTGAAGCATTGCACCCAGCCTTGCACCGTGGCCGGTTCGTGGCGGGCCTGGCTGTAGCTCACGGCCAATTCCAGCTCGCCGCCTTGCACTCGGCCATCGACCGAAAATTCATGCATCCGCGCCGCTGCATCGTCGTGGCAGGCACCGGCGCTTTCCGCGGCCAGTTGCCATGCCGCGTTGGCGTCAAAGCTGGCGTCGAACTGCCCCAGGTAGTTGAAGACCACCTGGGCCTGGGGCAAGGCCTGCAGCGCCGCCCGCTGTTCGGCATTGCCCAGGTGCTTGAGCACCCCATGGCCCAGGCCGCGACCCGGCACGCGCCGCAGTCCTTCTTTCACGCGCTTGAGCGCTTCTCCCAGCTCGCCCAGCGGCTCCAGCACCACGGGGAACAGGCTCGTGAACCAGCCGACCGTGCGCGACAGGTCGATCTGCGCGTGCAGGTCTTCGCGCCCGTGGCCTTCCACATCGATCAGCACGCGCTCCTGGCCGCTCCAGCCGCACAGTGCCCGGCCCAGCGCGGTGAGCAGCAGGTCGTTCACGTGGGTGCGGTAGGCAGCCGGCGCACGCTTGAGCAAGGCCTCCGTCTGCACACGGTCCAGCCGCAGCGTGACCTGCCGCTGCTCGCCGGCGCGGTTGGCCCCTTGCGGATGGTCGCAAGGCAGGCTGGCCGGTGCTGCGGCCAGCGCCTGCAGCGCCAGCCAATAAGCCAGCTCGCTGCCGCGGGAGGCCGCGTCCGCCTGCAGGGCCAGTGCCCAGTCCTTGTAGGGACTGGTCTTTGCCGGCAGCACCAGGGCCGCGCCGGCACGGCTTTGCACATAGGCAGTCTGCAGGTCTTCCAGCAGCACGCGCCATGACACGCCATCCACCACCAGGTGATGCGCGGTCAGCAGCAAGCGCCAGGACCCGTCAGCCACCTCGATGGCAAGCGCGCGCAGCAGCGGCCCGTGGGCCAGGTCGAGGCTGCGCTGGGCCGCGTCGCACAGCGCCTCGATCTCGTGCACAGCCACGGCCCGGCGCACCCACAGCCGCTCCTGCCCCTGGGCTTGCAGCAAGGGCTGGTACGCCTGCTGCCAAGCCCCATCGTCGCCCCGCTGGTAGCGCAGGCGCAGGCTGTCGTGGTGCTGGACCAGTGCAGCCAGCGCCTGTGCCAGGGGTTCCAGTTCCAACGGTTCGCGAGGCTGCAGCAGCACGGCCTGGTTCCAATGCGAGCGCCGGGTCATGGCCAGGCCGAAGAACTCGGCCTGGATCGGCAGCAGCGGCACGGCACCTTCTGCCGCACCGCCAGGCCTCACCGCATGGTCTTGATGCGCCTTGGCCACCGGTGCCAGTTGCGCGAGGGTCTGCCGCTCGAACAACTGCTTCGGCGTGAGTGCCCAGCCCGCGCGCCGTGCCCGCGCCACGATCTGCAGGCTCAGGATGGAATCGCCGCCCAGTTCGAAGAAGTTGTCGTGCCGCCCCACGCGCGGCAGGCCCAGCACCTCGGCCCACACCTCCGCAAGCGCAGTCTCGGCGTCACCCTGCGGTGCTTCAAACGCCTGGGGGCCGGCGAACTCCGGCTCAGGCAGCGCCTTGCGGTCGACCTTGCCATTGGAGTTGAGCGGCAAGGCCTCCAGCAGCACCATGGCGCCGGGCACCATGTAGTCGGGCAGCGTGCGGCCCAGCCGCTGGCGCAACGCGGCCACGTCCACGACCTGCCCCGCCTGCGCCGACACGTAGGCCACCAGCCGTGCCCCGCCCGGGCCGGGGTGCGCCACCACCACGGCCTCGCGCAACTCGGGCTGGGCTTGCAGTTGTGCCTCGATCTCGCCCAGCTCGATGCGAAAGCCCCGCACCTTCACCTGGTGGTCGATGCGACCCAGGTACTCGATCTGCCCGTCCGCGCGCCAGCGCACCAGGTCCCCGGTGCGGTACAAGCGGCCGCCTGCGGGGCCAAGCGGATCGGCCACGAAGCGTTCGGCGCTCAGGCCCGGCCGCCGCCAGTAGCCCCGCGCCAGCGCCAGCCCGCCCAGGTACAGCTCGCCGGCCACGCCCTGTGGCACGGCGTTGAGCCCGGCATCCAGCACGTAGGCACTGGTGTGGCCCACTGGCCGGCCGATGGGCACCGTGAGCAGGCCGTCGTCGCGGCAGTCCCAATACGTGACCTCGATCGCCGCCTCGGTGGGACCATAGAGATTGAGCAGCGACCCCTGCGGCAAGGCCTTCAGCACGCGGGCTTGCAGCTCTGCCGGCAAGGCCTCGCCGCTGCACACCACGCGCTGCAGGCTCCGGCAGGGGCCTACCCCCTCATGCGCCAGGAAGGCCTGCAGCATGGAGGGCACGAAGTGGATAGTGGTAATCCGGTGCTGATCGATCAACTGCACCAGCCGCGCCGGATCGCGATGGTCGCCCGGCCCCGCCAACGCCAGCCGCGCGCCCACCGTGAGCGGCCAGAAGAACTCCCAGAACGAGATGTCGAAGCTGAACGGCGTCTTCTGCAACACCGTGTCATGCGCAGCCAGCGGCTGATGCCGCTGCCCCCAGGCCAGCCGGTTGCACAGCGCGCGGTGCCGGTTGGCAGCGCCCTTGGGCCGACCGGTGGAACCCGAGGTGTAGATCACGTAGACCAGGTTCTCCCCCTGCAGGGGCACGCCGGGGTCGTGGTCCGGCTCGGCCGACAGATCCAGCGCATCCAGCTCGATCAGCGACACCGCCCCGCCGGCCGGCAACCGCTCACGCAGGTGCTGCTGCGTGAGCAGCAAGGTGACGCCGCTGTCTTGCAGCATGTAGGCGATGCGTTCGCGCGGGTACTCGGGGTCGATGGGCACGTAGGCAGCACCGGCCTTCAAGATGCCCAGCAGCGCCACCACCATCTCGACCGAGCGTTCCGCCGCCAGGCCCACCTGGGTCTCCGGCCGCACGCCGCGCTTGATGAGGTGGTGCGCCAATTGGTTGGCGCGGCGGTTCAGCTCGCCGTAGCTCAGTTCAATGTCGCCGAAGCGCAGTGCGGGCGAGTGCGGCTGCTGCGCCACCTGGCGCTCGAACATCCCGTGCACCGTGTCCGCGACCTGGTAGTCCGCGTCGTGGCGGCTCCAGGCGGTGAGTCCCGCGCGCTCGCCGGCATCCAGCAGGTCCACGTCGCCCACCGCGAGGGGGCGCCGGGTGGCCAGTGCGTCCAGCACGCGGCGATAGCGTTCGCCCAGCCGGGCGATGGTCGCGGGCTCGAACAGCTCCGCGGCATGGATCAAGCGCACGGCCACGCGGCCGTCGGCGCGTTCGCGTGTCTCCACCGACAGCTCGAACTGCGCGGCACGGCCGTCCATCACCTCGGCGCTCACCGACAGTGCAGTCTCTTGCCAGGCATCCAGCCGGTGCTCACCCAGGTGATTGAACAGCACCTGGAACAGGGGACTGTGGCTCAGGCTGCGGTCGGGCTGCAAGGCGTCGACCAGTTGTTCGAAGGGCAAGTCTGGGTGGGCCTGCGCCTCCAGTGCGGCGTCCCGGGCCTGCTGCACCACGTGCGCCAGGCCCAGCCGGTCATGCAGGCGCGCACGCAGCACCTGCGTGTTGACAAACAGGCCGATCAAGCCTTCCGTCTCGACCCGGTGGCGGTTGGCGATGGGCACGCCGATGCGGATGTCGTCCTGCCCGGTGCAGCGGTGCAGCAGCACCTGCAGGCCAGCCAGCAGCACCATGAAGAGCGTCGCGCCCTGCGCATCGGCCAGCGCTCGCAACCCTGCCACCAGATCGGCAGGCAGATCGAAGCCGTGGTGCCCAGCGCGGTAGTTCGCCACCGCCGGGCGCGGATGATCGGTCGGCAAGGCCAGCACCGGCTGCTCGCCGCCCAGCCGCGCCTGCCAGTACGCGAGTTGCTGTGCGCCCGCGCCGGCCGCCAGCCATTCGCGCTGCCAGGCCGCGTGGTCGGCCACCTGCAGGCGCAGCACCGGCAGTGCGGCCTTCTTGCCCTGCACGGCGGCGGCATAGAGCACCCTCAGCTCATCCACCAGCACCTGCATCGACGCACCGTCGGAGACGATGTGGTGCATCACCACGACCAGCACGTGGGACTGTGGACCGAGGCGGAGCAACGCCAGCCGCAGCAACGGCCCCTGGCCCAGGTTGAACGGTCGGTCGTTGAGGCGCTGCGCCTCTTGCGTGGCGCGCAGTTCGCGCTCGTCGGGTGCCAGGCCGCTCAGATCCGCCTCGGCCCAATCCAGCTCTGCCGCGGCCTGGATGATCTGCCGGGCCGTGCCGTCGTCGCCGGACCGGAACACCGTGCGCAGCGATTCATGGCGTTCGACCAGCGCGCTGCACGCCCCGCGCAGCGCAACGGCCTGCAGCGGGCCGGTCAGGCGCAGGGTGCCGCTCACGTGGTAGGCCGTGCTCGCAGGCTCCAGTTGCCACAGGAACCACTGCCGCTCCTGCGCATGGGACAGCGGCAGCAGGCCGTGCCGCCGTGCCAGCGGGGGGATTGCCTCCCCAGGGCTGCGCGCGTTCGCGTCGTGCAGGCGCTGGATCTCCTGGGCCATCGCCCCCAGTCTGGGGTGTTCGATCAGCGAGCGCAGCGCCGGCACCACGCCCCAGCGCTCGCCGATGCGTGCCGCCAGTTGCACGGCAGCCAGCGAGTTGCCGCCGTTGCTGAAGAAGTGCGTGTCACGACCGAGAGTGCCAGCCCCGTCCAGCCGCAGCACTTGATGCCACAGCCCCGCCAGTGTCGATTCGGTCTCATCGAGCGACACCGCCACACTCACCGGCCCGCTGCCCCCCCGCACGAACCGCCCGTGCTCATAGACCGCATACGCCTCCGCACTGCCATCCAGCCAGGCCTTGCGGCACGCGCCGCGCTGCAGCTTGCCGCTGGTGGTCTTGGGCATGCCGCCGGGGTTCAGGAGCAGCACCACCGACAGCGGCTCGCCGCACAAGCCGCTGACCGCTGTGCTGAGCGCCTCGACCAGGGCTTCCGGCCGCACGAGCTTTTGCATGCTGCGCGACACCTCGGCCGCCAGCCCGATGCCCTCGCCGTGCGGCCCCTGCACCGCGAACGCCGCGACGCGCCCCTTGCGCACGGCGTCCACGTCGGCCTCGACGGCGCGCTCCAGGTCCTGCGGGTACAGGTTGTGTCCGCGCACGATGATCATGTCCTTGATCCGTCCGGCGACGTAGAGCTGCCCGTCATGCTGGAAGCCCAGGTCGCCGGTGCGCAGCCAGGTGTGGCCATCGCGCTCCACGAACGTGTCCTGCGAGGCCTGCAGGTTGCCCCAGTAGCCCCGGGCCAGGCTCGGCCCGGTGGCCCAGATCTCGCCCACCCGTCCGGCCTGCACCTGCGCCAGCGACGCAGGCTCGACGATACGCACCTGGTGCCCGGAGGGCGGGTGGCCGCAACCCACCAGCACCGGCCCCTCGGCGCTGGGCCACACATCGTGCCCGGCGAGACGTTCAGCCGAGAACCCTTGCGCAGCCAGCCCGGCGCCCCGCCGCCCACCGGTGACGAACAAGGTGGCCTCGGCCAGGCCATAACAAGGGTAGACCGACGCGGCCGAGAACCCCGCCGACGCGGCATGCGCCGCGAAGGCCTGCAAGGTATCGGCCCGCACCGGCTCGGCCCCCGAAAACGCCACGGCCCAGCACGACAGGTCCAGCGACTCCATTTGCCGGCGCGTGACGCGCTCCACGCACAGGCGATAGGCAAAGTCCGGCCCGCCGCTGAGGGTGCCGCGGTGGCGCGAGATCGCCTCCAGCCAGCGCAGCGGCCGCTCCAGGAAATAGCGCGGCGACATCAGCACGACCGGAATGCCACGGTGCAGCGGCTGAAGCAGGCCGCCGATCAAGCCCATGTCGTGGTTCAAGGGCAGCCAGGTCACGAAGACATCCTGCGGGCCGACCGACAACCCTTCCTCGATGGCACGCATGTTGGCCATCAGGCCGCCATGCGTGACCATCACGCCCTTGGGGTCGGAGGTCGAGCCCGACGTGTACTGCAGGAAGGCAATGTCAGAGAGCGCCGGCACCTGCGGCACCCACTGGTCCGCCCCTTCATCACCGATGGTGTCCACCGCCAGGGTGCTCACGCCGGGGAACGCGTCCGTCGCCTGTCCCATCAAGGCCAGCACCGTGCTGTGGGTCAGCACGCCGCGCGCCTGCGCATCGGCCGCGATGCCCGCAAGCCGCCCGATGTGCTGCTTGCGCATCGATTCAGGCGGGAACGCGGGCACCGCCACAAGACCGGCATAGCAGCAGGCAAAGAAGCTCACCACGTAGTCGTCACCGCCCTCCAGCATCAGCAACGCGCGGTCGCCCGGCTTGAAGGCCTGCTGCAGCCGGGCCGCCAAGGCGCGCACGCGCCGGTCGAGCTGGCCATAGCTGATGGGCACGTCCACGGTGGCGCCGGCCTGGTCGCGCACGACGATCAAGGCCTGGTCGTCCGGCCGCTGCGCCGCCAGTTCGCGCAAGTGGCTCACGAACTCCACCGGGTGCGGGGGGGAGGAAGGATGCGAAAGACTCGGTGTCGTCATCATGGCCTTGTGTCGATGAATTGCGGGTCAGGCGCAGGCCCGGCGGGCACTCACCCCGGCCACGACAGACTGGGCCAGGCGCTGCACCAGGGCAGCCAGCACGGGGCCCTCTTGCTGCCGGATGAAGAAGTGCCCGCCCTCGAACCAATCGAGCGAGAACAGCCCGGCCGCCTCCACGGACCACGCCTCGACGCCTTCGGGCGCCACGTCGTCCTGCCGTCCACCAAGCGCATGCAGCGGCATCGGCAACGGCGCCAGCCCGCGGTAGCGGCCATGGGGGAAGCTCTCGCACACGCGGTAGTCGGCCCCCAGCACATCCAGCGTGATGCGCATCAGTTCTGCGCTCTCGAATACCTCGTCCGGCGTGCCGCCTTGCTTGCGCAGGTCGGCGATCAGCGCGGCGTCATCACCCTTGCCGGCATACCGCTCCGGATCCCGGCACGAGGGCGCCGGGCTGCCCGAGGCCAGCAAGGCCAGCGGCAGCGGCCGCCCCAACGCACGCAGGCGCTGGGCCATGCCATATGCCAGCAGCGCGCCCATGCTGTGCCCGAAGAGCGCAAAAGGCCTGCGCATGGCGCCCGCCTGCTCCGCGCACAGCAGGTCGACCAGGCGATCGAAGTCCTCGACACCGTGTTCCGACAAGCGCGCGCCACGCCCCGGCAGTTCCACCGGCACGAGCTTGATCCAGCCCGGCAGCAGGCGGCGCCAGCGCAGGTACATGGTGGCGCTGGCGCCTGCGCAAGGCAGGCACAGCAGTGACAAGGGCGCCGGCATGCGCCTCAACCCGCGGCGGCTGTTTGCTCTTGTTGCGCCATCCAATCGCGCAGCGACTTGGGCCGCATGTCGGTCCAGGTCTTCTCCACGTACTCGAGCACGGTCTTCTTGTCACCCTTCACGCCTTCAACGGCCGTCCAGCCGCCGGGCACGGCCTTCCAATGCGGCCAGATGGAATACTGGTCTTCGTGGTTGACGAGAACGATGAAGGTTTCGTCTTCGCGGTCAAAACAACTGGTGGACATGGGGCATCCTCGTGCGGTTGAACAGAAGCGAAGCCGCGTCGTGGCCGAGGCTGCAAGCCCTCGGAAGCGTCTTCTGCCCTGTAAGACGGGATTGCCTTCGATTTGTTTAGTGCGGGGCGGGCCCTGCCGCGCTCACCCGCTGGCGCGGCCTCATTGCAGGCGCCTCGCCGCCTCGGGATCCTCATGCCGTGACGCAATGAGGGCCGCCCCCGTGAGCGCCCAGAGGGTCAAGGCTTCATTGAGCGCCCGCACACGTTTCGGGTGGCCGCGCAACCACCCCAGCAGGTGGTCGGCCGCCGTCACCGAGGGGTCGTCGTGCAAGGCCAGAAACAGCAGCCACGCCGTCCTGAATTCCTCGTCGGTGGGCACGATGGGTGTGGCGGGGCGCATGGCGATGACTTTCTCGTGGGCCTGTGCATGCATGGACGCACTGGCATGGCGGTTGTTTACCCCGCCCCCCACTCACCCGGCAGGCTAAATCGGCCCCACCTCAAGCCACCAGCGGATAGCCCAGCCGTGCGGACGCCTCGGCTGCCGCCGCCCGCACGGCGGCGGCCATGGGCGAGGACCAGGTCGAAGCAAAGTGGTCCTGGTGGCCCAGCGCGGTGATCACCAGTGCCACCTCGCCCTCATGGTCGCGCACCGGCGCGCTGAACGCATTGACGCCCGGGATGGGCCGGCCCACGGCGCGCGTCACGCCATGCGCCTGCAGTTCGGTGCGCGCCGGGCCGCATTCGGCATCGAGCTGCGCCGGCGTGAGCGACAGTTGCGGCCCGCCGCGGGCCAGGCCATTCAACATACCCCCCAGCGGCCCGCCGAGGGCCTGCGCGAGGCGCTCGCGCGGCAGCGCGCCGACGAAGGCGCGGCCGGTGGCGGTGCCGAACATCGACATCACCGTGCCGGCACGCATGGCCACATGCAGCGGCTGGCGCGCCTCGATCATGCGCACGACGGTGGGCCCGAAGTTGCCCCACACGGCCAGCGCCACCGCCTGCCCGGTGGACGCGGCCAACGCCTCGGCCACCGGCACCGCGGCCTTGATGGGGTCCAGCTGGAACAGGCAGGTCAGGCCGATGCGCAGCGCCGCCGGACCCAGCGCATAGCGCCCGCTGGCCGCATCCTGCTGCACCAGGCCCAGCTTGGCGTAGCTCACCAGGTACGGGTGCGCGCGCGACGGCGGCAGGCCGGCCTGCGCGGCCAGGTCCTTCAGCAGCATGGGGGTCGGATGCTCGGCCATGGCCAGCAGCAGCCGGCCGCCCACCTCCACCGACTGCACGGCGCGCTGTTCGCGCGGCGGGTCTTCCTCGGCTGTTTTGCGCATAGTCGCGACTCTAGCAAATGCATTTGCCATTGACAAATCTAAGCATGCAAAGCAAACTAATTTGTCATTCGCAAACCGATCCACCACGAGGACGCCATGAGCACCAAGGCCTTTGCCAGCCACGCCGACACCGAGGAGAAGAAAATCAGCTTCGAGCAGCTCTCCGAGCACGCCTGGGCCTACACCGCCGAGGGCGACCCGAACACCGGCATCGTGATCGGCGACGATGCGGTGCTGGTGGCCGATACCCAAGCCACGCCGGCCATGGCGGCCGACGTGATCCGCCGCATCCGCGAGGTGACCGACAAGCCGATCAAGTACGTGGTGCTGACCCATTACCACGCGGTGCGTGTGCTGGGCGCCTCGGCCTACCAGCCGCAGCAGGTCATCGCCAGCCAGGACACCCGGGACCTCATCGTGGAACGCGGCGAGGCTGACAAGGCCAGCGAGATCGGCCGCTTCCCGCGCCTGTTCCGCAACGTGGAGACGGTGCCTGCCGGCCTGACCTGGCCCACCCTCACCTTCACCGGCAAGATGACACTGTGGCTGGGCACGCTGGAAGTGCAGCTGCTGCAGCTCGGCCGTGGCCACACCAAGGGCGACACCGTGGTCTGGCTCCCCGGGGAGAAGACGCTGCTGTCCGGCGACCTGGTGGAGTTCGATGCCACCCCCTATGCGGGTGACGCCTACTTCAGCGATTGGCCACAGACGCTTTCCCACATTGCCGCGCTCAAGCCGCGGGCGCTGGTGCCCGGTCGCGGCCCGGCGCTCAAGGGCGAGGCCCAGGTGCAGAAGGGCCTGGAAGTCACGCGATCTTTCGTCTCCGACCTGTACGCCAGCGTGAAGGCCGGCGCCGCCGCCGGCCGCGACCTGCAAACCGTGTACCGCGAAACCTGCGCGGCGCTCAGGCCCACCTATGGCCACTGGGTGATCTTCGACCACTGCATGCCCTTCGACGTGACGCGCGCCTACGACGAGGCCACGCAGCACCGGGACCCGCGCATCTGGACGGCTGAGCGCGACCGCCAGATGTGGGAGACGCTGGAAGGCTGACGGCCCATGACGACGCCAACACCCCTGGGCTACGCCAGCGACGCCGCGGCCATCCAGCGCCACGAGTTCGCCTACCGGCGCAGTGCCGACCAGGACAGCGCCGCGCCGGCGCGCCACCCGGTGGTGGTGGTAGGCGCCGGCCCGGTGGGCCTGAGCCTGGCCATCGACCTGGCCCAGCGCGGCCAGCGCGTGCTGCTGCTGGACAACGACCACCGGCTCTCCACCGGCTCGCGCGCCATCTGCTTTGCCAAACGCACGCTCGAGATCTGGGACCGGCTGGGCGTGGGCGAGGCGATGTGTGCCAAGGGTGTGGGCTGGCACACCGGGCGGGTGTTCTTTCGCAGCGACGAGCTGTACCACTTCGACCTGCTGCCCGAGCCCGGCCACGAGCGGCCGGCCTTCATCAACCTGCAGCAGTACTACGCCGAGGCCTACCTCGCGGTGCGCGCCGCCGAGCTGCCGAACCTGGAGATCCGCTGGCAGAACACGGTGGCCGCCATCGAGCCACGGGGCGAGGGCGTGCGCCTTGGGGTGGACACGCCGCAGGGCCGCTACGCGATCGACGCCGACTACGTGGCCGCCTGCGACGGCTCGCGCTCGCCGCTGCGCGCGCTGATGGGCCTGGAGAGCAAGGGGCGTGTGTTCCGCGACCGCTTCCTGATTGCCGACGTGCGCATGCAGGCCGGCTTTCCCGCGGAGCGCTGGTTCTGGTTCGACCCACCCTTCCACCCCCACCAGAGCGTGCTGCTGCACCGTCAGCCCGACGGCGTGTGGCGCATCGACTTCCAGCTCGGCTGGGACGCCGATCCCGAGGTGGAGAAGCAGCCCGACCGCATCAAGCCGCGCATCGACGCGATGATGCGCGCCGCGCTGGGCCGCGAGCTGCCGTTCGAGCTGGAATGGGCCAGCGTCTACACCTTTGCCTGCCTGCGCATGGAGCGTTTCCGCCATGGCCGGGTGCTGTTCGCGGGCGATTCGGCGCATGGGGTTTCGCCCTTCGGCGCACGCGGGGCCAACTCGGGCGTGCAGGATGCCGAGAACCTGGCCTGGAAGCTGGCCCTGGTGCTGCGTGGCGCCGCACCCGAGGCGCTGCTGGACAGCTATGGCGCCGAGCGCGAACATGCGGCCGACGAGAACATCCTCAACTCCACGCGCGCCACCGACTTCATCACGCCCAAGAGCGAGATCTCGCGGCTGTTCCGCGATGCGGTGCTGAACCTGGCACGCGACCATCCCTTTGCGCGCCGCATCGTCAACAGCGGGCGCCTGTCGGTGCCGGCCACCTTGCGCGGCTCGGCCCTGAACACGCCCGACCGCGACGACTTTGACGGTGGCTTGATGCCCGGGGCCCCGGCGCAGGATGCTCCGCTGGCCACCGGCTGGCTGCTGCGCCGGCTTGGCGGCCAGGGCTTTGCCGCCCTGGTGTTCGGCGATGCGCAGGCCGCGCAGGCCTTGCGCGAAGGTGCGAACGGCCCGGTGCCGCTGGAGGTGATCGAACTCGACGCCATCGGCCCCGCCGCCCGCCGCTACGACGCCCGCCCCGGTACGGTGGTCCTGCTGCGCCCGGACCAGCATGTCTGCGCGCGCTGGCGCCGTGCCAGCCCTGCCGACCTGCGCGCTGCGCTGCACCGCGCGCTGGCGCTGCGTTGAAGGAGCCCATGCCATGGACCTCATCACCGACCCCCACCTCGAATCGCCCGACGACTTTTACGAGGCGCTGATCGACACGCACCGCGACCTCGACAGCGCCGCCAGCCATGCACTGAACGCCCGCCTGGTGCTGCTGCTGGCCAACCACATTGGCCGCCTCGATGTGCTGAAGCAGGCCTTGCAAGCCGCGCGCGACAGCGGCCCGACAAAAGCCTCGTCATGATCGCCACGGAACCCCGCGGCGGTGCCCGGCGCGCTGCCGCAAGGGCGCAACAGCCCGCAGCGCCCCCGCTGGGCCTGTACGCCGAGCTGGTCTCTGGCAGCGCCTTCACCGCGCCGCGCGGGCTGGTGGATCGGTTCGAGGCATGGGTGCAGTAGGCTGCGCCATGAAAAACACTTGAACGGAGACACTGCGATGCCAACTCTGCGACCCTACCGATTCACAGACTGGGACGACTTCATTGCGCTCGACATGGAGACGGTCATGACGGCGCTGCCGGACGCTCCGGCGACGGTGAGGGCCGAGTTTCGTGCCCGTTGGCCAGAGGTCGTGAAAAGCCGATACGCATGGACAGACGCCGGCCCCACCTCGGATGCAAGCAGCTTGCTCGTCTGCGAGGGCGACGCGGGCGAGTACGCCGGTCATCTCTGGTTGACCGAACAAACCGATTTCTTCACTGCAGAGCGAGCGCTTCACGTCACGGCGATTGCGGTTGCCTCTTCTCGACGCAAGCGCGGCATCGGCAAGATGCTGATGGAAGCCGCCGTGGCTGACGCAAAGCGAAGAGGAATTTCGCACGTGACCCTGGGCGTGGACGCCTCCAACGCGGTAGCCATCTCGCTGTACGCAGGTCTGGGGTTCAAGACGAAACGCCTGGCGATGAGCATGCGTGTGTGAGGCTCGCATTCACAGGACTCGCGGGGTCACGGGCCCAAGCCGCGAGGCGAAGGCCGGCAATCCTTGACCACGTTGGATGGGCGCGGACGTTTTTAAATAACAACTATTCGCATTAAAGTACGGGGTTCCACCGCGGATCGTCACGGCTCATGGGCCTCATGGTCTTCCGGGCATCACTGGCTCGGAAAGCTGATTCCGACGACACAGTGACTGCCGCGTTCACAGACCCCCTGCACCAGCCAGCCGCCGCCAGCACGTGCCAATGAAGAGAACTTTCACGTGCCACGCAATACGCCGGTATTTCATACGGTTCAACTGACGTTTCAACTCACCCTCGCGGCCGGGTCCGCATTCGCAGCGTCGCTGGCTCACGCACAGCTTGTGCCCGCGCCCGCCCCGGCCGCCTCCGCTCCGGAAAGCCAGTTGCCCGAGGTGCGCGTGCAAGCCACGGGTGACAAGGAAACGGCCCTCACGCCCGTGACCGGCTACCGTGTCAAACGCAGCGCCACCGCCACCAAGACCGACACGCCCCTCAATGAAGTGCCGCAGTCGATCTCGGTGATCACGGCCGACCAGATCAAGGACCAGAACGCGCAGAACATCCAGGAGGCGCTGCGCTACACCGCCGGCGTGCGCACCGACCTGTACGGGCTGGACAACCGCGGCGACTGGTTCTCGCTGCGCGGCGGCAGCGAAGGCTCGGTGCTGCTCGACGGCCTGCGCGTGCCGCTGACCGGCTGGTGGGGTGTCGTGCGCAACGAACCCTACGCCTTCGAGCGCGTCGAGGTGCTGCGTGGCCCGGCCTCGGTGATCGCCGGGCAGAACGGGCCCGGCGGCGTGGTCAACATGGTGTCGAAGCGGCCGCAGCCGGAGGAGATGCGCGAAGTCAGCGTGCAGGGCGGCAGCTACGGCCACAAGCAGATCGCTGCCGACCTGACCGGCCCGCTGAACGCCGAAGGCACGCTGCTGTACCGCTTGATTGCCCTTGAAAAGGACAGCGGCACCCAGGTTCAGCATGCCTATGACAAGCGCACGTTCGTCGCGCCGTCGCTGACCTGGAAGCCGCAGAACGGGACCTCGCTGACCGTCTTCGCCCAGTACCAGAAAGACACGTCGGGCAACACCAACGGCTTCTTTCCGATCACAGGCACGCTCAACCCCGCGCCGAATGGCTACATCCCGCTCGACACATTCATCGGCGAGCCCGCGTGGGACCGCTACGGCGGCACCCGCCAGCGCATCGGCTACCAGTACGAGCAGCAGCTGGACGACCAGTGGACGCTGCGGCACAACCTGCGCCACGACCGTGTCGAGGGCGTGCTGCGTTCGATGTATGCCGCCTGGTGGGATGGCTTCGTCGACGCCTCCGGGGCGGCCGACCCGAACGGCCAGTACCTGAACCGGTATTGGTATGCGACCGACGACACCTCGCGCATCACCAACGCCGACCTGCTGTTCGAAGGCAAGCTGGTCTCTGGCACCACCCGCCACACGCTGCTCGCGGGCGTGGACTTCATGAAGAACGCCAGTGACCAGCACTACTGGGACGACGCACTCGGCACCCCGCTGAACGTGTACCACCCCGTCTACGGCACGTTTGCAGAGCCGCAGCTCGCGGGCTTGCCGTCCAACTTCGTCCAGACGCGCGTGCGCAACATCGGCCTGCTGCTGCAGGACCAGGTCAAGTTCGACCCACGCTGGGTGCTGGTGGGCGGCCTGCGCTACGACAAGGCACGCACCGACACCGACTCCGTCTTCAGTGACGGCAGCACGTCGTCGGTGCCGCAGCGGGACTCGGCCGTCAGCAAGAACCTCGGTGTCGTCTACCTGGCCGACGGCGGCTGGTCGCGCTATGCCAGCTATTCGGAATCGTTCGAGCCGGTGGCCGGCAGCTATTACGGAGACGGTGCTCCGGCGTTCAAGCCCAAACGCGGCAAGCAGGTCGAGGCCGGCGTGAAATGGGCACCGGCCGATTCGCGCCTCTCGGCGGCGGCGGCGGTGTACCGGCTCAAGGAAACGAACCGGCTGTCCGCGGATCCCGACGCATCGCACCCGGACGCATCGGTCCAGCTCGGCGAGGTCACGGCGCAAGGCGTGGAGATCGAGCTTGCTGCCAAGCTGCAGGCCTGGGACCTGCTGGCGCAAACCACCTACACCGACGCACGCCAGACCCGTGTCGCCGCGAACGACCCCCACCTGGACCAGCAGTTGAGCGGCCTTCCCAGGCAATCGGCCTCGGTGTGGGCAGTGCGCAAGTTCGGCGCGGAGGGCTGGCCTGGGCTGAAAGCCGGGTTCGGGGTGCGCTACGCCGACAAGAGTTCGGACGGTACGGGTGCGAACGAAGTCCCGTCGACCACGCTGCTCGATCTGCTGCTGGCCTACGACACGGGCCCGTGGCGGCTGGCGCTGAACGTCAACAATGCGACCGACAAGACCTACATCGCCACCTGCCTGGAGCGCGGTGACTGCTGGTTCGGCAACAAGCGGCGTGCCACCGCGTCGGTCGCCTACCTGTGGTGACTTCGCCGGTCCCCTCGGATCATCACCGCCGCCGCATCACCTCCATCGACACGCTTCGCGGCCTGGTGATGGTGATCATGCTGCTGGACCACGTGCGCGAAACGCTCTACCTGCACCTGCAGGTGACCGATCCGATGACCGTGCCCGGCACCCCCCCGGAGGTCTTCTTCTCCCGGCTCGCTGCGCACTTCTGTGCGCCGGTGTTCGTCTTCCTGACCGGCTTGTCGGCCTGGCTGCATCGCAACCCACCGGCCGGCACGCCCCGGCCGGTGCGGGGCTTCCTGCTCAAGCGCGGCCTGCTGCTGATCGCACTGGAGCTGACGCTGGTCAATTTTTCCTGGAGCGGCACCTACCAGGTGGTCTACCTGCAAGTCATGTGGGCCATCGGCTTGAGCATGGTGGCACTGGCCCTGCTGGCGGACTTGCCGCGGGCCTTGCTGGCGGTGGTGGGCCTGGTGATCGTGTGCGGCCACAACATGCTGGCGGGTATCACGGTCGCGCCTGAGAGCGCCTGGTACCTGCCCTGGACCTTGATGCTGCATCGGGGCTGGGCGCTGGCGGAGGGTGCGGTGCGCGTGAGGCTCACCTACCCCGCCCTGCCCTGGGTGGGCGTGATCCTGCTGGGCTACGTCTTTGCACCGGTGTTTTCGCCCCGCTTTGAGCCGCAGGCCCGGTGCCGCGTGCTCGCGGCCACCGGCCTGGCAGCGCTGCTGCTGCTGCGCGGCTTCAACCTCTATGGGGAAAACAAGCCCTGGGCCTACGGTGAGGCCCCCATTCACACGGTGATGTCCTGGCTCAACTTCACCAAGTACCCGCCATCGCTCGACTTCCTGCTGCTCACGCTCGGCACCGGCCTGCTGGTGCTCGCAGCGCTGGACAGGCACGACAACCGCCTGACGCGCGTGTTCTCGACCTTCGGCAGCGCGCCGATGTTCTACTACCTGCTGCACCTGTACATGCTGCTGGTGGGCTACAAGATCCTGCACGCCCTCTTCGGGCCCAACCAGGGCACGCGCTTCGGTGTCGATGCAGATTCGTTCTGGATCGTCTGGGCCGTCTGGCTCTGCATGGTGCCGGTGCTCTACGTGCCGGTGCGGGCCTTCGCCCGCTACAAGCGCCAGTCCACGCAGGCCTGGGTGCGCTACTTCTGACGCCGAACCTCTGACGCCGAACCGAACCGGGCGCGGGTCAGGTTGCCTTGCGTGTCGTAGGCGAACAGCGTCTGGCGGTTCAGACCGTCGGTGCTGGTGAGGATGTTGCCGTCGCCGTCGTAGGCCAGCGTCAGCGGTGTGACCGCGCCGCCCAGGCTGGTGAGCCGGTTGGCGGTGTCGTAGCCCAGCACGGCAGCCTGGCCGCGTGCATCGGTGACGGTGGTCCTGCGGTTGGTGGTGTCATAGACGAACGTGGTGACCCGGCCCAGCGCGTCGGTGATGGTCTTGACCCGGCCGCCGCTGTCGTAGCCGTAGGTGACGGTGTAGGTCTTGCCGTCGGTGATGGCGCGGTCGTCAGGCGTGAGGTCGGTGATGACCGACTGGAGCCGGCCGGACTCGTCGTAGGTGTAGCGGGTGAGGGTGCGGGTGTGCGGCCCGGCGTCATCGCGCCAGGTGGTGTCCACCTGGGTCAGGCGCTTGTTGGTGTCGTAGACCAGCGCGACCGTCTCGTCGGCCGTGGTGGCGCCGGCCTTCCATGATCAGGCCCCTGGTGGGGTCGTAGGTGACGCGCACCGAGTGGCCTTCGGTGTCGGTGATCTGGGTCAGCCGCCAGGTGCCGGCTTCCGAGCCTGCGCTCAGGTAGGTTTCGGTGATGCCGCTGTCGCCATCGGTCCAGGTGGCGGTGACGACCAGGGTGTCGTACGCGCCGGCCCCCTCGGTGCCCACGTAGCGGCCATCGCGGAAGGTGAAGACCGCCTCGTTGCCGTCGGCCTCCACGCGGCGCAGGGTGCCGCCTGCCGTATTGAGCGTGCCGGTGATGCCCGCGATGCGCCGGTAGAAGCCCAGTCGCCCTGGCTGTTGTAGGTGCGCACAAGGCCCACGTCCGGGCCCACGCCCACCAGCAGTCTGGCCTGGTTCTGCACCACCAGGTTGCCGTTGGCGGCGTTCACCGTGAGTCGCTCGCCGGCCCGGCCTTGTGCCGCCTGGCCCACTTCGCCGTTCGCACCTGCCACGCCGCGCGAGGTATTGACAAGACCCAGACCGCTTCCACTGACCACTGACACCATGTTTTATTGCTCCTTGAACTTCTGCGTTCGTCGTAAGCAATAAATCCGTGGATTCCGAAAATTGTTTAGGACTTTTTGAAGGAATAAGGGTAACAACCTATCAAGGTGGTGGCTTCGGGCGGGCCACAGGAGCCTTTGCGACCACTCCTTGGCACTCCCGTGTCAGTCGATGGTTCCGACGCCTCAGAGGGTATGAATGAATCCGGCGTGGCCGAGCAGACCGCGCCACAGGTCCCAATCGAGGCGCAAAGCGCAGCCGTAGCTCGGGCGACGGCGAGCATTTGCAACGCGGAGTGGGGCCTTTGGGGTGGGATGAGCGGCCATGGTGGATTTGTTCACACCCTCTCAGCCGGCTTCATTCCAGTGAGCCGCAGAAAAACAAAAGCCCTCGAATTCCACCAGGAAAACGAGGGCTCGAGAGACGTCAAACGACGCCTCGGAAGCAGATCACATGTGGTCGATCATCACCTGCCCGAACCCGGAGCAAGACACCTGGGTCGCGCCCTCCATCAGGCGTGCAAAGTCGTAAGTCACCTTCTTGGCTTTGATCGCGCCGTTCATGGCACTGATGATCTTGTCGGCGGCCTCGACCCAGCCCATGTGGCGCAGCATCATCTCGGCCGACAGGATCTCCGAACCGGGGTTCACGTAGTCCTTGCCGGCGTACTTGGGCGCGGTGCCGTGGGTGGCTTCGAACATGGCCACCGAATCGCTGAGGTTGGCACCCGGGGCAATGCCGATGCCGCCTACCTGCGCGGCCAGTGCGTCGGAGATGTAGTCGCCGTTGAGGTTCAGCGTGGCGATCACGCTGTACTCGGCCGGGCGCAACAGGATCTGCTGCAGGAACGCATCGGCAATGGAGTCCTTGACGATGATGTCGCGGCCGGTGCGCGGGTTCTTGAACTTGCTCCAGGGGCCGCCATCGATGAGCTCGGCACCGAACTCGCGTTGCGCCAGGGCATAGCCCCAGTCGCGGAAGCCGCCTTCGGTGAACTTCATGATGTTGCCCTTGTGCACCAGCGTCACCGAGGACTTGTCGTTGTCGATGGCGTACTGAATAGCCTTGCGCACCAGGCGCTCGGTGCCTTCCCTGGAGACGGGCTTGATGCCGATGCCCGAGGTTTCGGGGAAGCGGATCTTCTTGACGCCCATTTCCTTGACCAGGAAGTCGATCAGCTTCTTGGCCTTGTCCGACTGGGCTTCGAATTCAATGCCGGCATAGATGTCTTCGGAGTTCTCACGGAAGATCACCATGTCGGTCTTCTCGGGCTCACGCACCGGAGAAGGCACGCCCTTGAAGTAGCGCACCGGGCGCAGGCACACGTACAGGTCAAGCTCCTGGCGCAGGGCCACATTCAATGACCGGATTCCCCCGCCCACGGGGGTGGTCAGTGGGCCTTTGATGGAAACCACGTAGTCGCGCACGATGGACAGGGTTTCCTCGGGCAGCCACACGTCAGGGCCATACACCTTGGTGGATTTTTCCCCAGCGTAGACCTCCATCCAGTGGATCTTGCGCGTGCCGCCATAAGCCTTGGCCACCGCGGCATCCACCACCTTGATCATCACCGGCGTGATGTCCAGCCCGGTGCCGTCGCCCTCGATGTACGGAATGATGGGATGCGCAGGCACGTTGAGCGAAAAATCCGCGTTGACCGTGATCTTTTGCCCTCCCGCGGGCACTATGACGTGTTTGTACATGGAGCGGCTCCGTGTTCGAGTGGGGTATCGGCGAAAACCGCGGATTCTAGGTCAACGGCGTTGTCAACCGCCCCGGCTTGGCCTTCGTTCTAGCCCAGCCTCCATGTTTTAGGAGGTGATCCAACCACCCAAAGGAAACACAATGAACAAGCTCCTGTCTGCTCTGATCGCCACCCTGTTCGCTGTTGGCGCTTTCGCCGCTGACGCGAAGAAGGAAGAAAAGAAGGCTGACGCCAAGGCCCCCGTGGCCGCCGCTTCCGCTGCCTCCGAAGCCGCCAAGGCTGACGTGAAGGCCGAAAAGAAAGAAGCGAAGAAGGAAGAAGCCAAGAAGTAATCGCGCCCGCCGGGGCCTCTGCCCCGGTCGCTGCGGGAACGCCCGACAGGGCGTTCTTCATGCGCTAGGCCCCGGCAGTTTGCCGGGGCTTTTTTATTGGTGCGGCCGAAACCGCACCCAGGCCGGGCATCCCGCAAGCCCGGGTCGACGGTGCAAAATGCCGGCCTCGTCCACTGCCTTGCATGCGCACGGACACGCCTTGATCCGATGACGCCCCTGAGATGCCCATGACCCGTATCGACACCTGGTTGAAGTCCGCCCTCCTGGCCGTCGCCACCGTGGCTGCACCGCTGGCACTCGCGCAGGACACCCCGCAAAAGCTGCCGGCCATCCGGCTCAGCGCAGGCATGCACAACATCAGCGCCGAAGTGGCCCAGACCCCCGAACAGCGGGAGATCGGCCTGATGCATCGCAAGAGCATGCCGGCCACCGACGGCATGCTCTTCGTCTTCGAGCAACCCGCCGTGCAGTGCTTCTGGATGAGGAACACGCTGTTGCCGCTGTCGATTGCCTTCCTGGCGGACGATGGCACGGTGGTGAACCTCGACGACATGAAGCCGATGACCGAAACCTCGCACTGCTCGCAGAAACCGGTGCGCTACGTGCTGGAGATGAACCAGGGCTGGTTTGGCAAAAAAGGCGTCAAGGCCGGCAGCAAGCTGCAGGGGGGGCCTTTCGCCAGCCCCTGAGACACCTCTGATGCCGGCCTTGCGGGCGCCGGTTCTATGCCAGGCGGCCGGGCTGCTTCAGCGAAACGCGGCGAAGCTGTCTTTGGGTAGCCACTGGCGCGGCTGGCCGGCCTTGCGGCACAGGGTCTGCCGGTTCTCCTGGATCTCGCAGTAGCAGAACTGCCCGGTTTCCATGCCGAACAAGAAGTGTGCGTTGCTGTTCACCGTGACCAACAAGGTGGCTTGGTCCGGGCGCACGTAAGACGGCCCCTGGCGCCAGCGCAGCGCCGAAGACACCCGGCGCGGCAGGCCGGCCAGTTCACTGGAATCGAACAGGTCTGCGAGTTCATAGCTGCGGATCGGCTTGCCTTCCGGGTCGTAGAACGACACCACGGTGCCCTGCCCCAGACTGCGCCAGTTGTCCAGCACAGCCAGGTAGCCATGGTCCGAGACATGGAAGTCGACCGGCGCCACCGTCCTGGCCAGCGTGGCTTGCGCGGCGAGCCGGTACGAACGGTCCGGCGCTCGGCGGTAGAACTCGGCGGTCGCGAAGCGCTCCTTCACGGCACTGCCGCCATTGGTGGCCTCGTCCACCGGCACGCCGGGGATGACACGGACGAACCGGTTGCGGTCGCGGCTGAACACCTCACTGATGCCGGGGCCGGTCCAGTCTTGTGCCATGGCCGCACCCATGGAGGAGCCCAACAGGAGCAGCCCGCTGACGACACCGCGAAAACCCGGGCCCGGCCGCCAGACGCCCGCGAGCCAACGAATCATGGCGAGCCCTCTGCCTGTGCACATGAATACTGCCTTGATACCTGACTCATGGGCGGCATTGCAGCATGAGAAAGCGTATGCGAAATGTGAGTGCCTGTACGAATGTTTGCGAGACATTGCAAACCCCACTGACCCAGGCGGCCGCCGAAACACATCTCAGAAAAATAGCAACCCTGGCATACAGGGAAAACGCGGAGACACATTGAAGCGCACTCGCTACCCTTGCCATGCGAATTTCGGCGCCCCTGCAGATACCTCTCGCCAGTGGGCGGGACACTGATGAAGGGTATTCACGAATTGAGCCGTGCCCCAGTTTGCCGAGACCGGAGAAGAAATGCCGGCCATTGGGCAATGCGTAGAAAGGGATGCAGGGGTGCCCCGACTGTCTGTCAGTAACACATCCGCAATGGACTCCGTTTCGCTTGAGCGACACGCTCATTGGGCGAAACTGTATACGAAACGCATTGGATTCGAGCAATGCCGCGCGCGCGGCCAGGGTGCGGACCTCGCCGCAAGAAATTAAAGTCAGCGAAGCAATGCGCCCATGGTTCCGGAGCCTCCTCTTAATACAAAATCGGCCCCCGCTGTCACGCCGCTCACACCACTCACGCCACGCAGCCCGAATTGCTTTGTCGCTGGAACTTTCCGGATGCGGGCGTCACTCACCCAACCCATACTGACCAGGCCCCTTCGGGTCAATACGCATTCCATTGCGCATCGACTGCGGGGTTCTGGCCGCCGTGGATTTGCACTGACATAGAGCAGTGAAAAAAAATGTGACCTCTGTCATGAAGGTCCGGTCGCATTGCATTAATCTTTGTATTTCAGGGAGCGAAGATCATCAGAGCCCTTCAGGCGGGCGCACATTGGGGACGGTCTGACTGGTGCCACGCCAGCGCTCATGTCCCAGTGTTTTTGAACAGATATCACTTCTACTGGGGAACAGACATGACGATCATTGGCACTTCCAACAACGACACCATCTTCGCCGGCGGCGGCGACGACACGATCTTCGGCTTTGATGGCAACGACTACATCGATGGCGATGGCGGCAACGACGTCATCATCGGCGGCGCCGGCAACGACACGCTGGTGGGTGGCTCCGGCAACGACATCCTCAACGGGGGCGCCGGCGACGACACCTACTTTGTGGACAGCTCCGGCGACCAGGTGCTGGAAGATGGGCCCAGCTACGGCATCGACCTGGTCAACAGCTCGGTGACGTACGCGCTGAGCGACTACCTCGAGAACCTCACGCTGACCGGCTTCAACAGCATCAACGGCACCGGCAACGGCGGCGACAACTACATCACCGGCAACAGCGGCCACAACGTCCTCAGCGGCGGCGCCGGAAACGACACGCTGGTCGGCGCCGCGGGCAACGACACGCTGATCGGCAGCGATGGCAATGACAGCCTGTCCGGTGGCGATGGGATCGATTCGCTCGACGGCGGTGCCGGCAATGACACGCTGGATGGCGGCAGCGGCAACGACGCCCTGGTCGGCGGCAGCGGCGACGACATCTACACCGTGGACAGCACCGGTGACACCGTCACCGAGGCCAGCGGCGGCGGCACCGACACCATCAACTCCGGTGTTGACTGGATTCTTGGCACCGCGCAGGAGAACCTCACGCTCACTGGCACGGCCCCACTCAACGGCGACGGCAATGAGCTGAACAACACCATCACCGGCAACGACGGCATCAACCGCATCTATGGCAATGCCGGCGACGACACGCTGTTCGGCCAGGGCGGCAACGATGTGCTGCGCGGCGACGAAGGCAATGACACGCTCAACGGCGGCACCGGCACCGACACCATGGACGGCGGCAACGGCAACGACGTCTACGTGGTCGACAACACCGGCGACAGCATTGCGGTGGGCAACTCTGCCGACGGCACAGACCTGGTGCGCAGCTCAGTGAGCTTCACTCTGGGCACCTGGATCGAGAACCTGACGCTGACTGAATCGGGGGCCATCGACGGCACCGGCAATGACCAGGTCAACACGATCCTCGGCAATTCGGGCGCCAATGTGCTGAACGGCGCAGGCGGGGCCGACACCCTCAACGGCAATGCCGGCAATGACACGCTCAACGGCGGCGATGGCGCCGACCGCCTGACCGGTGGAACCGGCGACGACGCGCTCAACGGCGGGGCCGGGGCCGACACCTACTCGGGTGGGGCGGGCCGCGACACGCTGGTCTACGACGCGGACGACACGGCCTCCGGCGCGGCGGTGTACGACGGCGGCGCTGACCTCGACACGCTGCAGTTCGCCACGTCGTCGATCAACGGCAGCACGCTGACGTTGACCGACGTGCTCAGTTCGCTCAGCGGCCTCGACCGCATCGACCTGACCGCAAGCGGCAACCAGACCGTGATCGGGCTGGACAACCTGAGCGACTTCAGCACGCTGACCGACAACTCCGCGTTGTATGTGGCCGGCAATGCCGGTGACCGCTACTTCGGCTCGGGCATCAGTTGGACCAACTCGGGCACGGTCACGCTGGACGGCAACACCTACACCGACTACTCCGCCGGTGGCGGCACGGTGCACTTGTACCTGGACACCGACATCACGGCCATCCTCTAAGCCGCACTTCCCTGCGCGGTGCCCCGGGGCGCAAGCCTCGGGGTAGCCGCCTGCATGACGCTCACGCCGCTTGAGGAGTGCGTTTCGTTGTCCGATTTCCTGCGCGCCTGCCGGGCGCATTTCGCGTATGCACTGCTGTTCAGCCTGTGCAGCAACCTGCTGGTGCTGGCGGTGCCTTTGTACATGCTGCAGGTGTTCGACCGGGTACTCACCAGCCGCTCGCACGAGACCTTGTGGCTGCTGACCGGTGCAGCGCTGGGTGCACTGCTGCTGAACACCTGGCTGGACCGCCTGCGCAGCCGCCTGTTGTCGCTCGCCGGCCAGGTGCTGGAGCAGCATGTGGCGCCCCGCGTGCTGGTGCGGGCGCTGTCACCCAACGACAGACCCACCGACAGACCCAATGACGGTGCCGCGGCCCCGGCCAGCCTGCGCGACGTGGGCCAGTTGCGGGCGGCGATGACCGGTGGCACCTTGACCAGCCTGATGGATGCCCCGTGGGTGCCGCTTTACCTGGGCATCATCTACTGGTTCCACTTCGACCTGGGCGTGATCGCGACGCTGGGTGCACTGCTGATGCTGGGCTGGGCCTGGCTGAACGAACGCTTCACCGCCGCGCCGCTGGAGCGTGCGCGCCGCGAGGGCCAGAACGCGGCGGCCTGCGCCGACACCGGCTTGCGCGAGCGCGAGGTGGTGCAGGCGCTGGGCATGCGCAGCGCGCTGCTGCGCCAGTGGGCGGTGTTCAACCACGCCGCCATGGCCGCCTCCCAGCAGGCCGAGGTGCGCAGCGGCGTGTTCTTCGCACTCACGCGCTTCACGCGGCTGGGCCTGCAGGTGGCCATGCTGGCAGATGGCGCGCTGCTGGTGATCGACCAGCAGCTCAGTGCCGGGGTCATGCTCACCGGCACCCTGATCCTGTCGCGCGCGCTGGCGCCGATCGAAAACGCAATGTCGAGCTGGAAGACCTGGGTCGACGCCCGCGCCGCGTACCGGCGGCTGGACGCCGCGCTGCGTGCGCAGGCCCTGGCCGGCGAAGGCCACGAGGCGCGGTCCCAGGGCCAATGGGGCACGACGTCGGACACCCTGGCGGTGGACCGGCTGGTCGTCGTGCACCAGGGCACGGCACTGCTCAAGGGCGTGTCGTTCACGCTCAATGCCGGCGAGGCACTGGGCGTGATCGGCCCCAGCGGCGCCGGCAAGTCGGTGCTGCTGCGCACGCTGGCCGGCGTGCTGCCGGCCAGCGCCGGCTCGGTGCGGCTGGACGGCCAGCCGGTGAACGCGCCGGGCGCGCCGCGCCTGGGCTACCAGCCGCAGCAGGCGCGGCTGTTCCCCGGCACCGTGGCGCAGAACATTGCGCGGCTGGGTGAGATGGACGAAGCCGCGGTGGTCGAAGCGGCACGCCAGGCACGCGCGCACGAGATGGTGCTGCGCCTGCCGCGCGGCTACGAAACCCCGGTGGGCGAAGGCGGCGCCTGGCTGTCGGCCGGCCAGATGCAGCGCCTGGCGCTGGCGCGCGCGCTGTATGGGCAGCCGCGCCTGGTGCTGCTGGACGAACCAGATGCCCACATGGATGGCGAATCGATGGAACAACTGCAACTGACGCTGCGCCAGCTGCGCGAGCGCGGCGCCAGCGTGGTGGTGTTGACGCACCGCCCCACCCTGGTGGCGCAGATGGACCGCCTGCTGATGCTGCGCGACGGCCAGGTGCTGCACCTGGGCTCGCGGGCCGAGGTGCTGGCGCGCCTGAACGCACCGGCCACTGCACTGGCACCGCTGGCGCTGCACAGCGTGGAACAGCAAGGACGGGCCGCATGAGGGCGCCCTGGCACGCCGCCCACGCCTGGCTGGCGCCGCGCTTCCTGCCCGAGGAGACCGGCAGCGTGCCCAGCGTGCAGCCGCTGGTGCGCCAGGGCCTGCTGGTCATCGCGCTGACGTTCGGCGGGCTGGGCACCTGGGCGGCAGTGGCGCCGCTGGACGGCGCGATCATTGCGCCCGGGGTGGTCAAGGTGAACGGCACGCGCAAGACGGTGCAGCACCTGGAAGGCGGCCTGGTGCGGCAGGTGCACGTACGCGATGGCGACACGGTGCGTGCCGGCGCGCTGCTGGTGACGCTGGCCGACGAACGCGCCAGCGCCAGCCTGGACCTGCTGGCGCAGCAGATCGACCAGGAAACCGCGCGGGTGGCACGCCTGGGTGCGCAGCGCGACTTGGCCAACCGGATGGAGGTGCCGGCCGACCTGCAGCGCCGCGCCGGCACGCCGCGCGTGGCCGCCCTGTTGCAGCGCGAGCGCGCCTTGTTCCAGGCCATGCATGACGCCTTGCAGCGCCACACCGCACTGACCGAGCAGCAGATCGTGCAGACCCGCGAGGAACTGGCCGGTGTGCAGGTGCAGGCTAACGCCGACGACAGCGCCGCCAAGCTGATGCAAGAGGAGGTGTCGGTCTATGAAGCCTTGCAGCAGCAGAATTACGTCGCCGGCACCGCGGTGCTGCGGCTGCGCCGCAATCACGAGGAATACCAGGCCCGCCGCGGCGAGCGCCAGGCCGCCGCGGCCAAGGCGCGCCAGCACGTCACCGAGCTGGAGCTGGCGCTGGCGGCGCGCCGCAACGACTTCCTGCAGACCGCCAGCGACCAGCTGACCGCGTCCACGGCACGGCTGGCCGAACTGCAGGAGCGCCACCGCGCCGCGCTCGACCAGGTGGCACGGCAGCAGGTGGTGGCACCGATCGCCGGCACCGTGGTGGGGTTGCGCCTGTTCACCCTCGGCGGCGTGGTGCGGCCCGGCGAGGCGCTGCTGGACATCGTGCCCAGCGAAGAGGGCCTGCTGGTGGAGGCGCAGGTCAACCTGGACGACGTGGAGCAGGTGCACCCCGGCCAAGCCGCGCAGGTGCGCCTGACCGCATTCAACTCACGCAGCAGCCCGCTGCTGGACGGCCGCGTGGTCTACCTGTCGGCCGACAAGCTCGATACCGACCGCGGCGACCGCTCCTTCTACCTGGTGCGGGTGGCGCTGCCACCGCAGGCCGGGACCGAGGCGATGCAGGCCGGCATGCGCGCCGAGGTGTTCTTGAAGACCGCGCCGCGCACGGCGCTGCAATACCTGTTGGAGCCGGTCACGTCGGCATTGCGCCGCGCCGCGCGCGAGCCGTGAACGCGATCACCATCCCTTTTATGTCGACGACCCTGTGTGTCAGGAGGAGCCCGAAATGAACACCGTGATTGGAACCACCGAGAACGACCTGCTGGAAGGCACGGCCGACTACGACGTGATCTTCGGCTTTGATGGCCAGGACGTGCTGTACGGCTATGCAGGCGACGACACCTTGATCGGCGGCGCCGACGACGACTGGCTGGACGGCGGCAGCGGCAACGACATCCTGCATGGCGGCAGCGGCAACGACACCTACGTGGTGGACAGCGCCGGCGACGAGTTGATCGAGGAACCCAACGCCGGGGTCGACACCGTGCAGAGTTCCATCTCGTACACACTGGCGCTGGAGTTCGAGAACCTGCGCCTCTCCGGCACTGGTGCCTTGACCGGCACCGGCAACGAGGCCGACAACCAGATCACCGGCAACGCCGGCAACAATGTGCTGTACGGGCTGGGCGGCAACGACACGCTGGACGGCGGCGACGGCAACGACCGGCTGGTGGGCGGCAGCGGCAACGACGTGCTGATCGGCGGCAACGGCGACGACATCTACGAGATCGAGGACAGCGCCGACCAGATCGTCGAGTCCGCCGGTGGTGGCAACGACACGGTGCGCAGCACGGTGAGCTACACGCTGTCGGCGCAGATCGAGAACCTGGTCCTCACCGGCAGCGGCCCGCTCAGCGGCACCGGCAACGACCAGGCCAACAGCATCACCGGCAACGCCGATAACAACGTGCTGTCCGGCCAGGGTGGCAATGACACGCTCATCGGTGCCGCCGGCAACGACACCCTGCTGGGCGGCACCGGCATCGACACCTTGCGCGGCGGCACCGGCGACGACCGCTACGAGGTCGATGACTCGGCCGACGTGGTGGTGGAACTCTCCGGCGAAGGCACCGACAGCGTGGACAGCTCAGTGAGCTACACGCTGGGCAGCCAGGTCGAGGTGCTGCGCCTGACCGGCTCGGTCGCCCTCAGCGGCACCGGCAACGAACTGGACAACACCCTCACCGGCAACAACGGCGACAACGTGCTCTCCGGCTTGGCCGGCAATGACACGCTGGACGGCGGGGCCGGCAATGACACGCTGGTCGGCGGCAGTGGGGCCGACCGCATGATCGGCGGCAGCGGCGACGACCGCTACGAGGTCGATCAAGGCGGCGACCAGATCATCGAAGCAGCCAACGGCGGCACCGACACGGTGGCGGCGTCTTACAGCTACACGCTGGCCGCCGAGCTTGAAAACCTGGTACTGACCGGCAGCAACGCCATCGACGGCACCGGCAATGAACTGAACAACACGATCACCGGCAACAGTGCCGCCAACGTCCTCACGGGCGGGGCCGGCAATGACTGGCTGGACGGCGGCGCCGGCAACGACACGCTCGACGGTGGTACCGGCAACGATACGCTGATCGGCGGCCTGGGCGTCGACCGCCTCATCGGCGGCAGCGGCGACGACCGCTACGAGGTCGATGACGCCGCCGACGTCATTGTTGAAGCCGCCGGCGGCGGCACCGACACGGTGGACAGCCGCATCAGCTACACCTTGTCCGATGAACTGGAGGCACTGCGCCTGCTGGGGTCGGACGCGTTGAACGGCACCGGCAACGCCGGCGACAACACGATCACCGGCAACAGCGCCAACAACCAGTTGAACGGCCTGGCCGGCCGCGACGTGCTGTACGGCGCCGAGGGCAACGACACGCTGGTGGGCGGCGGCGGCGCCGACACCCTGGTGGGCGGCAGCGGCGACGACACCTACGACGTGGACGATGCCTCCGACCAGGTGGTGGAAGCGGCCGGTGCCGGCACCGACACGGTGGCCAGCTCCATCACCTACACGCTGAGCACGGAGGTCGAGAACCTGGTCCTGACCGGCAGCGCGCCGATCAACGGCACCGGCAACGAACTGGGCAACTCCATCATCGGCAACAGCGCCGCCAACGTGTTGTCGGGCCAGGGCGGCAATGACCGGCTGGAAGGCGGCGGTGGCAACGACAGCTTGATCGGCGGTGAAGGCGACGACACGCTGGTGGGCGGCAGCGGTGCCGACCAGTTGAGCGGTGGCAACGGCAACGACAGCTACGAGGTCGATGACGCCGCGGACCAGATCTCCGAGCTGGCCGGCGGCGGCATCGACACGGTGGACAGCACCGCCAGCTACACGCTGGGCGACCAGGTGGAGAACCTGCGCCTCATTGGCAGCGCCCTCAACGGCACCGGCAATGCAGTGGCCAACGCCATCACCGGCAATGCGCTCGACAACCTGCTGGACGGCCGCGCCGGCAACGACACGCTGGACGGCGGCGACGGCAACGACACGCTGGTGGGCGGCACCGGCATCGACCTGCTGCGCGGCGGCAATGGCGACGACCGCTACGAGGTGGACGACGCCTCCGACCAGGTGGTGGAGCTGAGCGGCGCCGGCACCGACACCGTGACGAGTTCCATCAGCTACACGCTGGGGGCGGAAGTCGAAAACCTGCTGCTCACCGGCACCAGCTCGCTCAACGGCACCGGCAACGACCTGGCCAACCGCATCACCGGCAATGCCGCGGACAACGTGCTGTCGGGCCTGGGCGGGGTGGACTTTCTGATCGGCGGCGATGGCAACGACCGCCTGATCGGCGGCAGCGGCGGCGACCTGATGGTCGGCGGCACCGGCAACGACGTCTATGACGTCGATGACGCCGGCGACACGGTGATCGAGGATGCCGGTGCGGGCACCGACACGGTCAACAGCAGCGTCAGCCACACGCTGGCCGCGCAGGTGGAGAACCTCACGCTCACCGGCGGCAGCGGCCTGTCCGGCACCGGCAATGAACTCGACAACGTCATCCTCGGCAACAGCGGTGCGAACCTGTTGAGCGGCGCGGCCGGCAATGACAACCTGGACGGCGCCGACGGCAACGACACCTTGGTCGGCGGCAGCGGCGCCGACGTGATGACCGGCGGCACCGGCAACGACACCTACGACGTCGATGACAGCAACGACCAGATCGTGGAACTGTCCGGCGGCGGCACCGACCAGGTCAACAGCACGATCACGTTCACGCTCGGCACGCAGCTCGAGAACCTGACCCTGCTGGGCAGTGCCAACCTGAACGGCACCGGCAACGACCTGATCAACCGGCTGGTGGGCAATGCCGGCGACAACGTCTTGTCCGGCGCCGGCGGCAACGACATACTGCTCGGCGGCGACGGCAACGACCGCTTGCTCGGCGGCATCGGCGGCGACACGATGACCGGCGGCAACGGTGACGACACCTACGAGATCGACGACCTCAACGACCAGATCTTCGAAGACGCCGGCGGCGGCACCGATTCAGTCGAGAGCGCGATCACCTACGTGCTGGGCAGCCAGCTCGAGCACCTGCGGCTGACCGGGTCGTCGGCGATCGATGGCAGCGGCAACGACCTGGCCAACCGCATCATCGGCAACAGCGGCAACAACCTGCTGGCCGGGCTGGGCGGCAACGACACGCTGGAAGGCGGCGGCGGCGACGACTACCTGCTGGGCGGCACCGGCGCCGACAGCATGACCGGCGGCAGCGGCGACGATACCTACGACGTCGACGACCTGGGCGACCAGGTCATCGAAAGCGCCGGCGGCGGCAACGACACCGTGCGCAGCGCCGCCACCTACACGCTGGCGGCTCAGGTGGAAAACCTCACGCTGATCGGCCTGCAGGCGATCGACGGCACCGGCAACGACCTGGTCAATGTGCTGATCGGCAACCGCAATGACAACACCTTGTCCGGGCTGGGCGGCAATGACAACCTCGATGGTGGCGAGGGCAACGACTGGCTGATCGGCGGCAACGGGGCCGACGCCATGACCGGTGGCCTCGGCGATGACCGCTACGACGTGGACAACGCCTCCGACCAGGTGATCGAAGCGGCCGGCGGCGGCACCGACACCGTGTTCAGTGCCGTCAGCTACACGCTGGGCACGCAGGTGGAGCACCTCACGCTGACCGGCAGTGCGGTGTCCGGCACGGGCAACGAACTGGCCAACACCCTCACCGGCAATGCAGGCGACAACCTGCTGGCCGGGCTGGCCGGCAACGACAACCTGATTGGCGGCGACGGCAACGACACGCTGCAAGGCGGCGCCGGTGCCGACACGATGACCGGGGGTGCCGGCAACGACACCTACGAGGTCGATGATGCCAGCGACCAGATCGTCGAATTGGCCAATGGCGGCACCGACACCGTGCTCAGTTCGAGCAGCTACACGCTGGCCGCCCAGTTGGAGAACCTCACGCTGACCGGCACGGCCGTGTCCGGCATCGGCAACGACGGGGCCAACGTGATCACCGGCAACAGCGCGGCCAACCAGTTGTCCGGCGCGGGCGGCAACGACACCTTGACCGGCGGCGACGGCAACGACACCCTGGCCGGCGGCAGCGGTGCCGACCAGATGAGCGGCGGCAACGGCGACGACAGCTACACCGTCGACGACGCCGGCGACCAGGTGATCGAGTCCAGCGGCGGCGGCACCGACAGCGTCACCAGCAGCGTCAGCTTCACGCTCGGCGCGCAGGTCGAGAACCTCACGCTGGCCGGCGTCAACGCCATCAACGGCACCGGCAACGACCTGGCCAATGTGCTGGTGGGCAACGCGGCGGCCAACATCCTCTCGGGTGGCGGCGGCAGCGACACCTTGAGCGGCGGCGATGGCGACGACCAGTTGCTGGGCGGTGCCGGCGCCGACGCCATGACCGGCGGCAGCGGCAACGACAGCTACGAGGTGGAGGACGCCGGCGACACGGTGGTGGAGGCCGCTGGCGGCGGCACCGACACCGTCAGCAGCAGCGTCAGCTTCACGCTGGGCGCGCAGGTGGAGAACCTCACGCTCACGGGCCTGGCCGCCATCAGCGGCACCGGCAATGACCTGGCCAATGTGCTGGCCGGCAACAGTGCCGACAACCTGCTCAGCGGCGGCACCGGCAACGACACACTGAACGGGGGCGACGGCAACGACACCTTGCAGGGTGGTGCCGGCGCCGACGTCATGACGGGCGGCAACGGCAACGACAGCTACGCGGTCGACGAGGCGGGCGATACGGTGGTCGAGGCCGCCGGTGGCGGCATCGACACCATCACCAGCGCGATCACCTACACGCTGGCCGCCGAGATCGAGAACCTCACGCTGACCGGCAGCCTGGCGATCGACGGCACCGGCAATGACCTGGCCAACACCCTCAACGGCAATGGCGCCGCCAATGTGCTGGATGGTGGTGCCGGCAGCGACACGCTCATCGGTGGTGCCGGCAACGACACCTACATCGTCGACAGCACCGGCGACACGATCGTGGAGGCCTCCGGCGGCGGCACCGACACCGTCCGCAGCTCGGCCAGCTACACGCTGGGCAGCCAGTTGGAAAACCTGGTGCTGACCGGTAGCAGCGCGATCAACGGCACCGGCAACGACCTGGCCAACACGATCACCGGCAACGCCGCCGCGAATGTGCTGGATGGCGGCGCCGGCAACGACACGCTGGTCGGCGGCGCAGGCGACGACACCTACCTCGTCGACAGCAGCAGCGACACGATCACCGAGCTGTCCGGCGGCGGCACCGACACGGTCCAGGTGTCGGCCACCTACACGCTGGGCGCCCAGCTCGAGAACCTGAACCTGACCGGCAGCGACGCCATCAGCGGCACCGGCAACGACCTGGCCAACACGATCAACGGCAACAGCGGCAACAACACGCTGACCGGCGGCGCCGGCAACGATGTGCTGAACGGTGGCGACGGTGACGATGTGCTCGTCGGCGGCACCGGGGCCGACACCATGTCGGGCGGCGACGGGATCGACACCTACTACGTGGACGATGCCGGCGACGTGATCATCGAGGCCGAGGGCGACCCCGAAACCGTCTACAGCTCAGTCACCTACACGCTGCCCAGCCACGTGGATTACCTGACCCTGACCGGCAGCAACGCGATCAATGCCACCGGCAACAGCTTGGCCAACAAACTGACCGGCAACAGCGCCGCCAATGTGCTGGACGCCGGCGCCGGCGACGACACGCTGGACGGCGGCGCCGGTGCCGACACCTTGATCGGCGGCGGCGGCAATGACACCTACTACGTGGACAACACGGGTGACACCGTCACCGAGGTCTCGGGCGGCACGGACCAGGTCTACAGCTCGGTCACCTTCACGCTGGGCCAGTACCTGGACTACCTCACCCTGACCGGCACCTCGGCAATCAATGGCACCGGCAATGACATCAGCAATACGCTGACCGGCAACGAGGGCAACAACACCCTGTCGGGCCTGGGCGGCAGCGACCGGCTCGACGGCGGCGCCGGCAATGACACGCTGGTGTTCGACACTTCCGACCTGAACCAGGGCAGCACCGTGTTCTACCAGGGCGGCACAGGCACCGACACGCTGAAGTTCACCAGCGCGTCGCAGACGCTGGACCTGCACGCGCAGGTCAACGGCGTGCGCGGTATCGAGATCATCGAACTGACCGGCAGCGGCAACAACACGCTGACGCTGAGCAGTTCGGACCTGGCGACCATCAGCAACACCGGCGACCTGCGCGTGGACGGCAATTCAGGCGACATCTTCAAGTCCACCGGGCAAAGCTGGACCGTGTCGTCCGACGTGGTGATCGGCTCCAACACCTACCACCACTACGTGCTCGGCAGCGTCGACCTGTGGGTGGATGTCGACATCACGAGCACCGTGAGCTGACCCACGCCGGGGGGGGGGCGCGGCGCGCCAGCGTGAGCGCTTCGCCCCACTAACCGGCACTTCGTCCCGGCGTCTCGGCGGCCACCTCCTTGCAAGCACCATGGGTCAGCAAGGAGGGTAGGCCATGTTGCACAGCATCTGGAACCACCAGGGACCGTACCGCGTCACTGCAGACGCGTCGTCCGCCCCGCGCGCAAGCGCAGGGAACGTATCCGCCGTCGGCCTGCGCCCTGCCCTGGCGGCGCCCACCTCTCCCCGGCGCATGCCCGGCCGGACCCGCGCGGTGGCTGCTGCCGTGGGGGCCGTGCGGGTGCCCGAGCCGGTCCATCCGTTGATCCAGGCCATGCAGCAGGCCCGGCCCGACCTGGGCGCGCTGATCGAACACAAGTTCCAGCCCATGCGGCGTGCGCTGCTGGGCACGGTGTTCCTGCGGCAGGCCCTGCGGGACCTGATCCCGGCCCTGCCACGCGCACCCCACGGCCTGCCCGGCCTGCCTCAGGTGCTGCTGGTCCAGGCTCTCGCCGTGGCCACCGGCTCGGATGCACCGCGCGCCGCCGCCGCGCTGGCGGCCTTGCGCCAACTCGACCCGCAGCGCGACATCGCCCGGGCCTGGCGGCTGCGCGGCGAACCTTGCGCGACACCGGCACCCGACAGCGTGGCCGCCTGGCGCGTGGCCATGGAACTGGCCACCACGCCGTGCGGCATGGACGTGCTGCAAGCCGTGCTGGACGCCCCGGTGGCGCCGGCCTGCCGCAACGCCTTTGCCGCGCTGCTGAAGGCCGCGCAGCAGTTGGCAGGCGACTCCGCGCAAGCCACCACCCCGGTCTCGCTGTTGCGTGGCCCGATGATTTCACCTGGCCAGGCGGGCCAGGCACTGGCCTGTGCGGCAGCCCGCCTGGCCGGTGAACCGCAGGCAGTGCCTGCGGGCCATGGCCCCACGAACGCCCGGCACACCCAGGCACACGGCGGGCCGGTTCGGCCGCGCAGCGTGTCCACGTTGTCGGTGCCCTTCAGCCGGTCGGCCATGGCCTGCTGGTCATTCATCAGCGCCTCCCGGGCGGCCGCCGGCATTGCCACGGCGGTATCCGATGCCATGGTGCGCTGCATCGCCCAGCCAGCGGCCGTGGCCCCGGCCATTCTCCCGGGCCCCTGGCCCGCGGGACCGGCCACGCGCTGAGCCTCCGGCCCCCGCCACCCCGCCGCCGTCGCATTGCACGGCGCCCGACCCCACTTGCTCTTCCCCCCTCGCCCGCGAGCGCGGGGGGCGGCGAAGCCATGCCCGCACGGCGCATCAAGTTCTTGGCATGGCCGGTTGAGAAGATCGAACGGCAACACGTATGGGCATGAATCACACGCACTTATGCGAAAAGCAAATATGAAAATACGAAGCCGGATTTCGTATTCACGATGACTTGATTCGTCCAACCAGACGCGGCGCCAATCCGCCCTGCGCATGATGGCAACGACCAGCACCCAGTGCGCCGTCTTGACAGGTCGTATGAAATTCGGATTCAAGCCAAGCAGAAGCAGCCCCGTGACCCCGGAAGACAGCGGCGCCAATGGCGTCGCTGCTGCCACCGCAACGCGTCGCTCCAGCACGGCCAGGCATCTCGCGCCCACAGGGCTGGCCCCGCGGCCCGCGTCCCCGTCGGGCAGCGGTTCTACGGCGCCTCGCAGCCAGGGCCTCCTTGGCAAACTGAGCCGCGCGCTGGGACGAAGCAGCCCACGCCCGGCAACCGCATCCGACGAAAGCCCAGCCGCCACGCCCGACCTTGCCGCGCTCAGCCGCGGGGCACGCGAGGCCATCGAAGCCCGGATGGCAAGCAAGAGAAGACTCAACGCCGCCCGCGAACAAGAGGTGTTCTGGAACGCCGAACTGGAAAAGGAGCTGCCCGAAACCGCCCACATGTCCGTGGCCGCCACGACATCCAGGTTGGCCAAAGAGGCACGCGAGGCCGCCGAAAAGGCGTTCTGGCAGGCCGAGCACAAGACAGACCGGCTGGATCCGGAACAGAACGAAACCACGCTGTCCAAATTGCGCAAGCGTCTCAAACATGCGCGCCGGCTCGAAGCGCATTGGCAGCGTGAGCAGCACCCGGCCGATCACCCGGCAACGCTGAGCCGCATGGCGCGCGAGGACACCGAGGTCCGGATTGAACTGAAGAAGACCCTCGAGGACGCCCGCAAGCAAGAGGCATTCTGGATCGCTGAACTGGTAAAGGAGCCGCCCGAAACTGCCCATGCGTCTGTCGCCGCGCAACGGTCCTTGCTGACGACTCAGGAGCGCAAGCGTGCCGAGACGAAGTTCCTGCGGGCCGAACACAAGAAGGACCGGCTGGAACGGGGCGAGAAGGAGACGGCGCTGGAGGAGTTGCAATCCCGGCTGGCCACCGCCCGGTGGCTTGAAGCCTCCTGGCGCGACGTTGACCTTGACATCGATACGCCAAGCGGGTCGGACGCCACCCGATCCGTGCCCGCCGTGCCGGGCACGACAAACACCTCGACAACGGAGTCATCCGCGAGCCACCAGCACGCCGAGGCAACCTCGGCCGTTTCCACAACCCGGCGATCGAAGGCAAGCAGGCTGCGCAGTCACCTGGGCCTGAACCGGTACAGCGTAGAAACCCCCATCTCGCAGTTTCAAAGCACACCGCACAGCAAAAACCTGGGCGTGCGCGCCTCCCCGAAGCCGCCGCCCCCTGCACCGTCACAGACGGGTGCAGAGGCACTGCACCCACCGCTGTCCGCACCGGATGCCCCGGCCGTGGACACCCCCACACAAACCGGCCCCAGCCACTGGGCTGAACTGGGCGTGGCCCCCGAGGACCGCCTGTTGATCGATGCCCTGGAGCACGCCGGCCCGGACCTCGAGGCAGTGGTGGTGACACACCAGTTTGGCAATGCACCGGCCTCCGCACAATCCCGGTTGGCGCTGCAGCAGGCGCTGCAGGCCTGGGCGCCCGACCCCGCCTGCGCGCCGCCCGATCTGCCTGGCCTGCCCAAGATGTTGATGGCCCAGGCCCTGGCGGCAGCCACCGGTGCGGAGGCCTCCCGATCGATCGCCGCACTGGCCGCTCTGCGCCGGCTCGACCCGCTGCAGGATCTCGCCGCCGCGTGGCAGCAAAGCAGCCATACGGCGCCCGCCGACACCGAGGCCAGCACCTCAGCAGAACCGCAGGAAGTATCGGCCCAGGCCGATGCCTGGCGGCTGGCCATGGAACTGGGTAACACACCCAGCGGCCTGGCCGTACTGCAGGCCGCCATGGCCCAGCCCACCCCGCCGGAGCAGCAGGACAACTTCGCCTTGTGGCTGAAGGCGGCTGCCTGCCTGGTGGCCCCACCGGCCCCGAACCTGCCTGCGCCGCACGGTGCCGCACTGCCCGTATCGATGTTGGGTCACTCGGCGCAACAACCCAGCGTGGCCGGCCTGGCGCTGACCTGCGCCACCGCCCGGCTGGCAGGCCGTCCCGAGGCCGGCCGGCCGCACGAGTGGGCATTCAACTCCGTCAGGAATGACCTGTACGCGATCGGCGCCGGCTCCGATTTCGCCATCATCGACGCAGGCCTCATGAAGATGGGCCGCAGCATCGATCGGGCGGCCAGTGACACCACCCTCACGCTGCGCAACCCCATGACCGGCAAGTCAGCCTTCCGTGCCCTGCGCCACGGGGTGCGCGAGGTGGACCGCGGCCCCGCGATCGCGCGCCACCGCAAGGCCTTCGACAAGGCCTTGCGCAGCGCTGCCACCGGGCTGCAGGAGCACCTCCTTCAAGCAGCGGCACGGCTGGGCGATGAGCACCCAGCAATGGAGGGCCCGGTGCCACCTGCCGAGCGGATCCTCAGCCGCCTTGGGGTGGCCCGGCACCGGCTGAGCCGCCCTACGGGGCCGGCAAGCCGTCGCCAGGCCCTGCTGCGCGCCGCCGTGCTGTCCCACTGCGTCGCCTTGCCGGCATCGGCCAGCATGGACCGCCATCCGTTCGACTCGGATGCAGCGCTGACCGACATCGTGACGCGGCTGGCCGACATGACGGACGTGCCCGACATGGGACCGGACACCCGAAGGGACCTGCTTGGCCAGGTGCGCGCCATGGCTGCCAAGCCCATGACCCTGGAGCGGCTGCAGCGCTGGCTGGCCGACGCGGAGAAGGCCAGTCCTGCGCCCCCGCCGCGCACGGCCGCCACGCCAGGGCCGGCGTGGAACGAGCGCATCCGCGCCCACCTGGTCCGTGCCGGCGAGGAGGCAGCCGGAGGCGACACCCGGGTGCGCCGCGTCACCCGCGAGCGCATCAGGAGGACCCTCAAGCACATCATCAAGAACATCGAAGGCTCATCGCGGCTGAGGCTGAGCAGCGGCGGCATCGTCGCGGTCGGCCTCAAGCAGGTGTCCTCGACCTTGTCCTCCCTCGCCTCCGGGCTGTTCGTGCGGGCACGTGTGGATGCCAGGAAGCAATGGGGGCGCCAGGCCGTCTTCGAGATTGCCATGCCGCCGTACGACATGGAGATCGTGATCGGCACGCAGACGCAAAGCGCCGTGCAGTTCGGGGCCGGTGTGGCACTGGGACCCGACCTGGGCGTGGCCAAGATCACCGTCGCCGGCGTCGACGGCTTGGCGTACGGCAATGAGCGCTCCGGCATCACCGGCATTTCGCTCCGGTTGCCCCGCATCGGGCGCCCGGTCAGCGAACTGCGCGAGGAGTTTTCCAAACTGGTGGACCGGCTGCTGGACGGCACCGGCCGGGATGCCAACCGGCAGGAGCCTCTGTTGAAGCACCTGCTGCAGGAGTTCCCCCTGCTCACGGTCAATCGCATCGGCCAGGCCGGGGAAGGACGCCGCCGCCATGGGGTGGCCGGGGAGGTGGGCCCGTCGGTCAGCCTGCCTTTCTTCAAGGCCAGCGTTGCTGTGGGCGGGGCGATCGAGGCCCAGCGCGGGTACACCAAGTACTACCGCGATGCCACCGGCAGCCTGCGCGTGGAGCGGCAGATCGATGGCCAGGCCTTGCGCGGCAGCGTCGCCGGCAAGGTGTCCGCGGGCCTGAGCATGGACACCGGGTCCGCGACGCTGAGCGCCAGCAACACCGACCTGACACTGCTGAGCGGCTCGGCCGACGTGCTGGTGGCCGGCAGCGCGCGGCGCAGGGAGGTGGTGTACCAGGACACACGCCTGCACACGATTTCTTTCGTGGAAACCGAATACCAGAACGTGGAGTCATTCCTGGACAGCATGGTGCCCCACGTGGACGAATGGGCCCAGGCCCGGGTGGCCGCCCCTCGCACGCAAGGCAGCGCGCAACGCCACATGGCTACCGAACGCACCCGCATCCAGGATTTCCTGGCGCAGATCCGCCAGCAGGCCACGGCCGCCCATACCTTTGCGGCGCGCTGCACCATCAAGCCAAGTGCCGCCGCACGGATCGACGCCTATCGTTCGGCGGCCATGTTGGCCGCACGGCACCCCATGGCCGCGCAACAGCAGGTGGGCAAGGCCTTCGACACTGGCGCCGAGTGGGTATGGCGCCAGCCTGACTCGGTGCAGCCCTATTCGCTGCGCTCCTACAAGCGCAGCACGGCCCAGGATTCGATGGGGGCGAACCTGCTGGTGCAAGTGGCCACCTTGAATGTTGCCGACGCCTCGCACATCGACAACCGGCTCGATGTGGGGTGAGCAAGGCCGGAAGGCGTGCCGGCCTCGCCCTGGGCCGGAGCCTGGTCAAGCCGACGGAGCGCGGCGCGTCAAGGCAGCGGCTGCAACACGGCGATGCCCTGGGGCATCGCGATGTACAGCTTGTCCCCGAAGACAGCCAGGCCGGACACGGGTTCCAGGCCACCGGGCGCCGCGCCGGGAACGAACCGGCCCATGCCGCTGATGCCGGCAATGGTCTGAACGCTGCCGTCCGGCGTGATCTTGCGCACGGTGAAGTCAGCGATATCGCCGACATAGAGATTGCCCGCGGCGTCGATCGCCAGCGCACCAGGCATCAGGAAGCGGGCATTCGAGCCTTGTCCATCGACGCTGCCGCGTTCGCCAGGCATGCCAGCGAATGTGCTGACCTGACCCTGCGGGGTGATCTTGCGGATCACCGCATTGCCTCGGTCGGCGACGAAAAGATTGCCGGCTGTGTCGAACACCATGTCCCGCAGTTCACGGAACCGTGCGTCGGTGGCCAGGCCATCCTGGAATCCGGCGTCGGCACTTCCGGCGAAGATGGCTGCAGTACCGCCGTTCCTGCTCAGCCATTCGATCTTGTTCCCGGATGCCACATAGACATCCTGTCCACGCAGTGCCAGTCCGTTCAAATCCCTCAGTGACTGACCCGGCCACTGGCATTGCGCCAAAACCCTCAAGCCAATGATGGGCAAGTACTTGAACAGCCGGCACTCGTCACTGTCTTCAAAGTAAATTTCCCCCAACGGGCCGTTCGCCACCGCAATCCCCACCGGCCATTCAATCCTTGGCGACGTCGACATGCCGCCGGCCTGGCCAAGCAGGGTGGTGACCGTGCCGTCCGCCGCCACGCCTCGGATCAGGCCGCTGGAGCCACTGGGCTCCGCGTCTGCCACCCACAGCGCACCGCCTCTTGTTGCAGCCAGTCCGTTGATGTGCGAGAACCGCGCCGTGCCCGGAGCGCCGTTCACCACGCCAATGACCGGGAGACGCCCGACGACCGTGGTGACCTCGCCTGCCATTGAGATTCGTCGGATGGCGTGGTTGGAGCCATCAGCTACGAGCACGCCTCCGGACCGGTCCGTCGTCACGCCCTCGATAAAGGCAAAAAGCGCCTGCGATCCCGCACCATCGCGTGCGCCAGTCGACAGCAAATCATTGGTTCCAGGCCCAGCCAGAAGGACGGGCTGACTTCCACTGCTCAACCCATACACGTTGCGTTCATTGGTGATGTAGATCTGCGCCCCAGATGGATCGACCGCAATCTTCCAGTAATAGGCGTAGTAGGCAAACTGGAGAGGAGCAAGAAGGACTGCCGTCGAGCGGTCCGGCGGCAATCGATACAGCCCGGTCGGCACGAGCACATAGAGATTGTCGGAAGCATCCAGGGCGACATCCGCAGGGGAGGAATTGCCTGGGGACAGCTTCCATGGCATCGGCCACGATGGCACGGTGATGCGCCCGTCGGGATGAACTTCGACGATGCCGCCATCGCCGAAGATCGCATGGACCACCCCGGTGACAGGACTGACTGCCAGCCCACGGGCTTCGTCGGGCAGCGTGGCAAGCGTGGTGACTTCACCGTCTGCGGTGATCCGCCGCACGACCTGCCGGTTGTCCAACACATGGAGAGTGCCAGCGCTGTCGACCACGATCGCGGTGACCGACTGAAATCGCGCGGCGGCCCCCCGGCCATCCGTGATGCCGAAGTCGCCGGAGCGACCCGCCAGGGTGCTGACGTTCCCGGCGGAGTCGACCTTCTTGATCATTCCAAGTCCAGTGGCAATGTAGACATTGCCCACCCCATCTGCCGTCACTGCAGTGGGATAGAAAAGCTGTGCCGTGGCGACAGGGCCGTCGAAATTGCCGCTGCTTCCCGTAAAGCCGGTCAGTAGCGACAAGGTGGCCGCATGGGTTTGCGTGGCCGTCAGCAAGACCCAAAGCAGGATCTGGATCCACCGGTTGCCAAGGATCGAAGCCGCGTTCTTGAAATGCATTGGATTTGATCTCCCGCAGTGAATGATCAGCCTGGGTGGCCGCACGTGAAGCGTAGAGTCGCCCGGCTTCGATGGCAAGGCCCACAAAAGCGTATGCAACCGGCTCGACGCGGGGTGGCCAGATGCCCTGCATAGAATGCCCGCATGCATCTGCCGCCCCGTGCCCACCGGCTCGCCTTATGGATCGCCAGCCTGGCGATCCTGTTCGGGACGCTGGCACCGGCTGCCTTGCAGGCCTTGTCGGCGGCAGGCGGGGCCTGGGCCGAGGTCTGCACCGCCAGCGGTGCACGCTGGATCCGGGTCGGCGATACGGCCCCTGGCGAAAAGCCCGCCGGAGCCGGGCACGTGCTGGGGCACTGCCCCTTGTGCGGCCTGCACACGCCCACGCTGGGGCTGCCCCCGGCGCATGAGTCGGGCCTGCCTTCGGCTGCGGCGGCCTTTGCGGTGCCGGCGCTTTTTCTGGCCGCGCCGCACCCGCTGTTTGCGTGGCTGAGCGCGCAGCCGCGCGCCCCGCCGGCTTTCTGCTGATCGTCCCCGCCACGCCGGCCTGACTTGCCGCGCCCGCCCCGGGGCTCACCCGGGGCGGGACGCCAGCGCCGCCCCACCCCGTCCCTGGCCTTCTGCGGCCGGGCCACGGGGCCGCCTCATCGATCAGAAGAAGCTCATGACCCCCCAGCCTTGGCCCTTTGCCACCCTGGCAGGCGCCGCCTTGTTCGCCTGCCTCTCCTGCCACGCCCAAAGCGGCCCGCCCGCCGATGCTGACGCCCCCGTCAAGACCCTGGGCGTGGTCGTCGTGACCGGCTCGCGCCCCACGTCGCTGCCCACGCACATCCCCACCACCATCGAAAGCATCACCGGCCGGGAGATCGAGGAAAAGATCAACGCCACCGACAGCGAAGACGCGCTGAAGTACCTGCCCAGCCTGCTGGTGCGCAAGCGCTACATCGGCGACTACAACCATGCCGTGCTCTCCACTCGCGCCTCCGGCACCGGCAACAGCGCCCGCTCGCTGGTGTATGCCGACGGCATCCTGCTCTCCAACCTGCTGGGCAACGGCGCCAGCTTCGCGCCCCGCTGGGGCCTCGTCACGCCGGAGGAGATCGAGCGCGTGGATGTTCTCTACGGCCCCTTCTCCGCGGCGTACCCCGGCAACTCGGTGGGCGCGGTGGTGGATTACGTGACGCGCATGCCGCGCGCCTTTGAGGCGCATGCCAAGGCCGGCGTGTTCGCCCAGCCGTTCGACCTGTACGGCACCCACGACACCTACTCCGGCCGCCAGGCCAGCGCCTCATTGGGCAACCGCGATGGCGAGTGGTCGTGGTGGTTCAACCTGAGCCGCCTCGACAGCCAGAGCCAGCCGCTGGTGTTTGCCACGCGGCTGGCCTCGGAGGGGCCCCCATCCGCCGGCGCCGTGCCGGGGTTGAACCGGTTCAACCAGCCCTGGTACATCCTCGGCACCAGCAGCCAGTACCACACCGTGCAGGACCATGCCAAGGCCAAGTTCGCCTACGACCTCAGCGACACGCTGCGGGCCAGCTACACGCTCGGCTACTGGCACAACAGCTCGCAAGGGCAATCAGCAAGCTATCTGCGCGACGACGCCGGCAACCCGGCGTACACCAGCCGGGCCACGGACTTCCCGCTCACGGACGAGGGCCTGGAGCACGTCATGCAGGCGCTGTCGGTCAAGAGCCATACCGGGACCGATTTCGACTGGGAACTGGCCACCAGCACCTATGACTACCACAACGACCTGCAGCGCCGCTCCGGTACGGCCTTGCCGGCCGCCGCGTCCGGCGGGGCCGGCACCCTCACGGACATGCAAGGCACCGGCTGGACCACGCTGGCCCTCAAGGGCAGTTGGCGGCCGGCCGGGGAGCACCTCATCGACCTGGGCTTGCAGCAGGACAGCCACGAGCTGGCCACCCAGGTCTTCACCACCAGCGACTGGCTGGGCGGCAGTGCCGAGTCTCTGGCCTCCACATTCCGCGGCCACACACGCCTGCGCAGCGCGTACGCGCAAGACACCTGGAGCTTTGCGCCACGGTGGAAGTCGGTGCTGGGCGCGCGCCTGGAACACTGGCAGGCCTGGGACGGCCTCACCGCCAACGGCCCCCTGGCTGTTGCCCACCCGGAACGGGCCGAGCACCACGTGTCACCCAAGGCCGCCCTGGCCCATGAGCTGGCGGACGACTGGGTCCTGAAGGCCTCGCTGGGCCGCGCGGTGCGCATGCCCACCGTGTCGGAGCTGTACCAGGGCAGCATCAATGCCATCACCGGCGCCCTGATGAACGGCGACCCGGACCTGCGGCCCGAGAAGTCCTGGACCGGCGAACTCAGCGCCGAATGGGCCTGGGATGACCAGCAACTCCGCAGCACGCTGTTCTTCGAGCGCACGCAGGACGCGCTGTACTCGCAGACCAACGTCACCGTCACGCCCACCGTCACCAACGTCCAGAACGTGGACCGCATCCGCACGCGCGGCGTGGAACTGGCCTGGCAGGCGCGCCGCCTGTGGGTGGCCAGCCTGGAGGCGATCGGCAGCCTGACTTACACAGACTCGCGCATCGTGCGCAACGACAAGTTCCCAGCCAGCGTGGGCAAGTACCAGCCGCGCGTGCCCTTGTGGCGCGCCAACCTGCTGGCCACCTGGCGGCCGGCCCCGGACTGGTCCGTCACCGGGGGCGCGCGCTACGGCGGCGAGCAGTACGGCACGCTCGACAACAGCGACCCCAACGGCATGGCCTACCAGGGCGTCTCGAAGTTCTTCAGCATCGACCTGCGCGTGCGCCACCGCCTCACCCGGCAGTGGAGTGCGGCGCTGGGCGTCGACAACCTCAACAACCAGCAGTACTGGAACTTCCACCCGTACCCCCGGCGCACCTGGAGCGCGGAACTCACGTTCGACCTCTAAGAGCTGGCCCCTTGGCGACAAGGGGCGGACACGCGCCGACACCAGACCAGCCGGCGGAATGGCTAGACTGCCGGGCTTCTGGTGGAGTTGCCATGAAGATCGATTTCGTCTCTGATGTGTCCTGCCCTTGGTGCGCCATCGGCCTGAATGCCCTGGAAGAAGCGCTGGCCCGCCTGGGCAGCGAGGTGCAGGCCACGCTGCACTTCCAGCCCTTCGAACTGAACCCCGGCATGCCGCCCGAAGGGCAAGACATTGCCGAACACCTGGCCCAGAAGTACGGCGCCACGCCGGAGCAGACCCAGCGCAACCGCGAGGCGATCCGCCAGCGTGGGCAGGCGGTGGGCTTCACCTTCGACATGGCGCAGCGCTCGCGCATCTACAACACCTTCGACGCCCACCGGCTGCTGCACTGGGCCGGCATCGAAGGCCGCCAGGTGGAACTCAAGCACGCGCTCTTCAAGGCCTACTTCACCGACGGCCGCGACCCCAGCGACCGGGAGGTCCTGGCCCAGTTGGCCGGGGAGGTTGGGCTGGACCCGGCGCGGGCCCGCGAGATCCTGGCTTCGGACACCTATGCGCAGGAGGTGCGCGAACACCAACGCTGGTACCTGGACCAGGGCATCCAGTCCGTGCCCGCGGTCATCGTCAACGACCGGCACCTCATCCAGGGGGGTCAGCCTGCCGAGGTGTTCGAGCAGGCGCTGCGCCAGATCGCCGCGCAACCGGTCGTCGCCATGAACTGAAAATCCACGCGGCACGCATCCGTTTGGCGCCGCGGCACGTATTGCCCTGTGATGGCACCGTAAAGGCCGCCCGCTGCGCCCTTGCAGCTCCACACCCCTCCTGCGATGACTCACACCTCCAGCCCCGCCACGAACCGCGCCGTCAACTGGGTCGAACAAGGCCTGGTGCCCGACCCGGTGGTGCGCGCTGGCATCCGTCGCCTGCTCAAGCAGCGCCTGCTCGAAGTGCATGCCGACGATGTGGAGCAGGCCGCCCGCCTGGCCGATGCCTTTGCCGGCAGCCTGCGCGACGCACCGCGGGCCCTGGTGCCAGAGAAGGCCAACGAGCAGCACTACGAGGTGCCGGCGGCCTTCTTCGGCCACGTGCTGGGGCGGCACCGCAAGTACAGCGGCTGCTGGTGGGGCGACGGCGTGAACACGCTCGACGAGGCCGAGGCGCGCGCCCTGGCCACCACCTGCGACCGTGCCGGCCTCGTGGATGGGCAAGATGTGCTGGAGCTGGGCTGCGGCTGGGGCTCGCTGACCTTGTGGATGGCGCAGCGCTACCCGCACAGCCGCGTCACGGCGGTGTCCAACTCGGCTTCGCAGCGCCAGCACATCGAGGCCGAAGCCGCCCGGCGCGGCCTGGCCAACGTGCGCGTGGTCACCTGCGACATGAATGCCTTCGACACCGGGCAGCGCTTTGACCGCGTGGTGTCGGTGGAGATGTTCGAGCACATGCGCAACTGGCCTGGGCTCTTTGGCGCGGTGGCGCGCTGGCTGCGGCCCGAGGGGAAGTTCTTCATGCACGTGTTCACACACCAGGGCGCGCCTTACGAGTTCGTGGAGCGTGATGCCTCCGACTGGATGACGCGCCATTTTTTCTCGGGCGGCATGATGCCCAGCGACGACCTGGCACTGCACTTCCAGGACGACCTGCGGCTGCGGCACCGCTGGCGCTGGGACGGCCGGCACTACGAGCGCACGGCCAATGCCTGGCTGGCCAACATGGATGGCGCTCGCGCCCAGGTCTGGCCGCTGCTCGAAGATACGTACGGCCGCGACCAGGCCGCCGTGTATTGGTCGCGCTGGCGCCTGTTCTTCATGAGTTGTGCCGAGCTGTTCGGCTATGAGCGCGGGCAGCGCTGGGGCGTCAGCCACTACCTGTTCGAGCGGCGCTGAGAGGCTGAGACGGGTGGATTCCTCCGCCACGCCCGCACCGCCTGCCCTGCCCCTGGCCCGGGTGGCGGCCAATGCCGTGGGCTTCCAGATTGGCTGGTTTGCCTGCGTGGTGGGGGCGGCTTCCGGCTACGCAGCCTGGGGTGCGGCCATCGCGGTGCAGCTGTTGGCCCTGCACGCGGCCTTCGCGCCCCGGCCGGCGGCCGAACTGCGGCTGATGCTTGCGGCCGTGGCCGTCGGCATGGTGTGGGACAGCGCGCTGGCCGCCACGGGCGTGGTGCAGTACCACGCCGGGGTGTGGCTGGAGGGCGCCGCGCCTTACTGGATCGGCGTGCTGTGGGCCTTGTTCGCGGCCACGCTGAACCAGTCGCTGCGCTGGCTGCGGCGCCGCCCGCTACTGGGCCTGGTGTTCGGCGCGGTGGGTGGGCCCTTGTCGTTCTGGGCTGGGCAGCGGCTGGGGGCGGCGTCGTTCCCCAACACGCCGCTGGCGCTGGCCGTGCTGTCGGTGGGCTGGGCGCTGTTGATGCCGGCCCTGGCGCACCTGGCGTGTCGCCTGGACGAGGCGCCTGCGGCCGGCGAGCCGCAACCCAGCCATGCCTGAGTTTGCTGTCCTGTGGCGCCCCGCCCTGCTGGGCCTGGCCGCCATGGCCGTGCTGGCGGCGGCCACCTGGGGGGTGAGCAGCCTGCGGCACAACGTGGCCTATGTGGACCGCATCTGGTCGCTGCTGTTCGTGAGCGCGGCGCTGGTGTATGCGCAGGCCTTGCCAGCACCCGGGCCGCGTGCGGCCTGGGTGCTGGCGCTGGTGCTGGCCTGGGGCCTGCGGCTGTCGGGCCACATCACCTGGCGGGGCTGGGGTCACGACGAAGACCGGCGCTACCAGGCCATCCGGGCGCGCAACCAGCCGAATTTCGCGTTCAAGAGCTTGTTCATCGTGTTCGGATTGCAGGCGGTGCTGGGCTGGGTGGTGTCGGCCCCGCTGCTGATGGCGCTCGCCAGCCCGCACCCCTTGAACCTGGCCGATGCGGCCGGCATCGCGCTGTGCGCCTTCGGCATAGCCTTCGAAGCCGTGGCCGACTGGCAGCTCGTGCGCTTCCAGCGCGATGCCACGCTGCGCGGCCGGGTCATGGACTCGGGCCTGTGGCGTTATTCGCGCCACCCCAACTACTTTGGCGAGTGCTGCGCCTGGTGGGGCTTCTTCCTCATCGCACTCGGCGCCGGTGCGCCCTGGACGGTGGCCTCGCCGCTGATCATGACCTGGCTGCTGCTCAAGGTCTCGGGCGTGGCGCTGCTGGAGAAAGACATCGCCGAGCGCCGCCCGGGGTACCGCGACTACGTGCAGCGCACCAGCGCCTTCATCCCCCGCCCTCCCAGACCTGCCGACGACACCCACTGACATGCGCCTCCGCACCCTCTCCACCTTGTGCCTTGCCCTGCTGGCCGCCGCCGGCACCGCCCACGCCGCCAGCGGCACCTGGACGTTCCGCGTGCTGCTGGGGGACAGCGACATCGGCGAACACCGCTTCACGCTCAGCGAACAAGGCGAGCAGCGCAGCATGCGCATCGCGGCCGCATTCGCCGTCAAGCTGCTGGGCATCACCGTGTACCGCTACCGCCACGAAGCCACCGAGCAGTGGACGGGAGAATGCCTCACAGGCTTGACCGCCGAAACCGACGACAACGGCACCCCACTCAAGGTTTCGGCCAAGCCCGCCGCGGAGCGCATGCTGGCGGTGGAGTCGCCCCAGGGCACGGCCCAGCTGGGTCCGTGCGTGATGAGCTTCGCCTACTGGAACCCGGCCATGCTGCAGCAGACCGCGCTGCTCAACGCACAGAGCGGCAAGCTGGAGACGGTGCGCATCAAGGCGCTGGGGGAGGAGTCGCTCACAGTGCGCGGCCAGGCCACGCCGGCCCGGCACTACGCCATCGAAGGCCTGGAGCGGCCCATCCAGCTGTGGTACTCGCCGCAAGGCGAATGGCTGGCGCTGGAGTCCACCGTGGCGGGGGGCAAGCGGCTGCGCTACGTGCTGCAGTGACACCCGGCAAGAGCGCCTTGCAGTAGCGCCCTTCAGGCCGCCGACTCGCGCACGATGGCCGCCAGCGCCCCCAGCGCCGCCAGGTACGACTGCACCCCCAGCCCCTGCACCGTGCCGCGCACCGCCGGCGAGATGATGGAGTGCGAGCGCCACGGCTCGCGTGCGGCGATGTTCGACATGTGCACCTCGATGCACGGGAACGGCATGGCCTTGATCGCGTCGTGCAGCGACACGCCGTGCTGCGTGAGGCCGGCCGGGTTGATCAGCGCTCCTTGGGCACTGTCGATGTGCCGGTGCAGGAAGTCCACCAGCACCCCTTCGTGGTTGGACTGCAGCGCTTCGAGTTGCAGGCCCAGCTCTGCGGCCAAAGTCCGCAGGCGCGCGTCGATCTCGGCCAGCGTGGTGGTGCCGTAGATGTGCGGCTCGCGGCGCCCGAAGAGGTTGAGGTTGGGACCGTGGAGAACGAGGAACTTCATGACGGGCCTCACTTTTCGGCACGGGCCAGTTCGTCGTTGTAGAGCTTGACCAGCGCCGCGTCGTAGGTGGCGGCAAAACGCTCGGTCACCGGCTTGGCAATGGCGCGCATGCGGGCCTGTTCAGGCGGCGACATGTCGTTCACCTGCATGCCCTTGGCTTGCAGCTCCGCCACCGCCTTCTGCGCTGCCGCGCGGCTGGCCTCGCGCTGGTACGCGCGGGCCTCGTCCGCGGCCTCGTGCATCATCTTCTGCTCGGCCGGGGTGAGCTGGTCCCAGAACTTCTTGCTCACCAGCACGATGTTGGCGGCATACACGTGGCGGGTGGCGCTCAGGTACTTCTGCACCTCGTAGAACTTGTTCGACAGGATCACCGCGAACGGGTTTTCCTGGCCGTCCACCGCCTTGGCTTCCAGCGCGCCGTACAGCTCGGCAAAGGGCATGGGCACCGGGTTGGCCTTGAAGGCCTTGAAGGTTTCGATGAACACCGGGTTGGGGATCACGCGCAGCTTCAGGCCCTCCAGGTCTTCGGCCCGCGTGATGGCGCGGCGGCTGTTGGTGACATTGCGAAAACCCAGGTCCCAGTAGCCCAACGCCACCAGGCCCTTGTCCGGCAGCCGTGCGATGAGGGCCTGGCCGAAAGGGCCATCCAGCAGCGCGTCCGCCTGGGCAAAGCCGCTCACCGCGAACGGGAAGTCGATCAACCCGAATTCCTTCACGATGCCGGCCAGCGAGGTGGTGGCGGGCGCGGCCATCTGCTGCACCCCACCTTGCAACGCGGACTGCTGCTGCAGCTCGTTGCCCAGTTGCGAGGCCGGGAACTCCTGCACCTTCATGCGCCCGCCGCTCTTGGCGGCCAGCAGCTCGGCAAAGCGCTTCACGCCCAGGCTCACCGGATGGTCGGTGTTGTTCAAGTGGCCGAAACGGATGACGCGCTCGGGTGAGGTCTGGGCTTGAGCCCGGGCCTGCGCGAGCAGGCCCAGCGCCAAGCCGATGGCAAGCAGGGATCGAACGAGCAAGGACATGGGCATCTCCAGTGAGCATTCGGCAAGGTCAATGCAAGGCACTCTAGTAATTTTGGAAATATTTTCCAATAGGGAAAACTATCCAAGGCCATTGCTACACTCGCCGCCAAAGAAGGGAACAGGCCATGAGCGGACTGCTGGAGCGCGGCTTCGGGATGGTGGAACACCTGGTGATGCACCCGGAGGGCTGCACCCTGTCGGCCCTGTCGACCGCGCTGGACCTGCCGCTCAGCGCGACCCACCGCCTGCTCACCGAGCTGATCCGCCTGGGCTACGTGCGGCAGCACCCGAGCCACGGCACCTACTTGCTGACCATCAAGCTGGTGGCCATGGGCCTGAGTTTCCTGAGCAGCAGCGGCATCACCGACGTGGCGCAGCCGCTGCTCGACCGCATGGCCGCGGAGGCGGGCGAGCTGGTGCGGCTGGCGGTGGTCGATGGGGAGTCGCTGACCTTCGTCGCCAAGGCCCAGGGCGCCACGCGCGGCCTGCGCTACGACCCGGACATGGGGCTGTCGGTGCCACTGTCGTGCAGCGCGGCCGGGCATGTGTGGTTGTCCACCATGACGGACGAAGAAGCGCTGCAGCGGGTGGCGCGGCAAGGCTTCGGCAAGCCCGAGCAGTTTGGCCCCAAGGCGCCCACCACGATGAAGGCCTTGCTGGGCCACCTGAAGCTGGCGCGCAGCCGCGGCTTTTCAGTCATCGTGGAAGTGTTCGCGCCGGCCATGTCGGCCATGGCCGCGCCGGTGCGCGACGCCGGGGGCCGCGTGATCGGCGTGGTCACGATCGCCGGCCCGATGATCCGCTTGACGGAAGAACGCATGCTGGCGCTGGGCCCGGTGCTGATGCAGACGGCCAACGAAGTGGGCCGTGCCAGCAGCGGGTCCGAGCTGTTCAGGAAGCGCGCCTGACGGCGCGCCCTTGGGTCACCGTTCAAGCCGTGCGGTCGGCGCGGTGGCTTGCAGGCTCACCGTTTGCACACGGCCATCGGGCTGCTCGCACCACAGCGTGGTGATGCCTTGCGCATCGTCGGCCACAAAGAACAGGCGCGCTCCCAGCCGGGTGAACTGGTGCGGAAAACCACCGGCGGCGCCGAGGGACGCTGCGGCCAGGCGTCGCGTGCCTTCGGCCCGGCCGTTGCTGGCCCACGGCTTGTAGCCGGCCTCGCCATCCACGGCGGCGTACAGCAGGCGGTCGCCGTCGGCAGTCAACCGGTTGGGCACCCGGCCGGCGCCTGGGACCACCGGCCGGGTACCGGCGGCCTTGCCGTCGCTGCGCCACAAGGTCACGCCGTCATGCCCATCGGTGGCACTGAACAGCAAGGTGCCGGCCGCCACGGTCAGGAAGGCCGGCAGGCCGTGACCCGCGCCGGCCTGGATGTCCTTGACTTGCCAGGTGCCACGCGCCGTGCCGTCACTGCGCCACAGCTCGATGCCGCTGCGGCCGTCGTCAGCCGCGAAGTACAGCACGTCGTGCCACGCCGCCAGGTGGGCCGGCTGCGCCCCGGGCAAGCCGGGGCGGATGTCGCGGACCAGCCGTGTGCCGGCGGCACTGCCATCGGTGGTCCACAACTCCTGGCCGTGGCGGCCGTCGTTGGCGACGAAGAACAGGCGCCTGCCCATCGCCATCAGCCGCGACGGGGCCGAGCCTTCATGGCCGGGCCGGATGTCCTTGACCAGGCGGGTACCGGCCGCGCTGCCGTCGCTCCCCCACAGTTCAGCGCCGTGACGGCCGTCGTCAGCCACGAAGAACACGCGCGTGCCCAGCCGGGTAAGTTCACCGGGGTTGGATCCCGCGCTGCCGGCGCGGACGTCCTTCAGCAACCGGGTACCGGCCGCATCGCCGCTGCTGCGCCAGAGCTCGAAGCCATGCCGGCCATCGTCGGCCACGAACAGCAGCTGCCCGTCCAGCCAGGTCAAGGCGGTGGGCACGCTATCTCCCGGCCCGGGGTGGATGTCAGCCACACGCGCGGTGCCTGAGGCCGTGCCGTCGCTGCACCACAGCTCGAACCCGGTGTCGCCGTCGTTGGCGGCAAAACACGCGCGGCGGCCAAAGCGCACAGGCTGCGAAGGATGGCTGCCCAACTCGCCGGGCCGGACGTCACGCACCAGGCGCGCCTGCAGCGACCCCGGATCCACACGCCACAGTTCCTGGCCCAGCAGCCCGTCGTCCATGGAGAACAGCAGTGCGTCATCCAGCGCCAGCAGGTTCACCGGTACGGCCACCGGCCGCGGCCGTGGGGGCCGCTCCTGCGCCTGCAGGACGCTGGCCACCAGGCTCATCAGCAACCCTGCCGCAATGGCAAGGAGGCCTTGTCTGCCACAAGCCGCCATCAATACACCACCACCTTGCCAGTGGCCCGCGGGCTGGTGCAGTCGTTGAAGAAGTATTCCCCGGCCTGCGCAAACGTATAGGCAAACACCTGCCCGGGAGCCAGCGGCCCCGTGTTGAACAGCCCTTCGAAGAACTGCGTGGCGCAATGCGGCTTGCTGTTGGTGTCCGGGTTGACGAACGTCACGGTCGTGCCCACCGGTACGCGCAGGTGCTGGGGCGCCATGGCGTTGGCGGTGTCCAGTTCCACACTGCCCACCTCCCCATTGCTGTAAGCCCGGTTCAGCACGACGGTGTGGTTCACCACCGCGCCCTCCACAGCCGCCGCCGTGATGTCACGGCGAAGCGCCGGTGGCTTGGGGGCCGGCAGCGGGGGCACCGTGCCGCCCAGCTTGAAGGCCCACAGGTAGTCGCCCCGGGGCGCATCAGGAAAAGGCAAGCCCGAGCCACCCGCGAACACCGCGAGGTACTGCTCATGGCCGATCGAATAGGTGATCGGGCTGGCATTGATGGCCGCGCCGGTCTGGAAGCGCCACAGGTCGCGGCCATCGCGCGCGTCCAGTGCCAGCAGGTGGCCATCAGGCTGGCCAATGAACAGCAGGTTGCTGCCCGTGGTGAGGATGCCGTTGCCATGCGCCACCGACCAGGGCAGCGGCTTGCGCCACACCACCGAGTTGGTGGCAGGGTCCACCGCCACCACGCCGCCCGACATGGGGGTGCCCAACGGCCGCAGGCCATTGCTGGCCTCCGTGAGCGAGTGGGCCACGGCCACATAGCCCACCCCGGTGTACAGCAGCCGGGTGGCGTGGCTGAAGGACTGGTGGTTCCAGTCGGCACCACCGCCCTGGCCGGGGAAGCTGAGGATGGGCTCGTCCCAGTGCGGCGCGAACAGGCAGCCCTGCTTGAAGTTCGGCACTGCACGCGCCGGCCCGTCGGTGGTGGGGCAGATGGGCACGAAGGAGCCCCCGCGGGGGTACGGCTGCGTGGGCCAGGTCTGCTGGCGTGCATCCTGCGGCACCGGCTTCTCGTCGATGCCGGTCAGCGGCGAGCCGTCCACGCGGTCCAGGATGTAGTGCATGCCGGTCTTGCTGCCGTAGACCACGGCCTTGCGCAGCCGGCCCCGCACGTGGATATCGGCCAGCACCGGCGCCATGACGTTGTCCATGTCCCAGATGTCGTGGTGCACCGACTGGAAGTGCCACTTGTAGAGGCCCGTCTTGGCATCGAGCGCCGCCAGCGAGTTGCCGAACAGGTTCTGGCCGCCCCGGCTGGAGCCGTTCTGCGACGAACCCGCGCGCACGTTGCCAAAGGTCCAGTAGACGGTGTTGAGTTGCGGGTCGATGGCGGGGTGGATCCACGGCGTGGCGCCGCCCGTCAGGTAGGTGTCGCCTTCCCACGTGTCGCCACCGATGGTGCCGGGTGCCGCGGTGCCGAAGAAGTGCCACACCAGGTCGCCATTGCCGGCATCGAAGGCCAGCGCGGCGCCGCGGCTGCCATCGTTGGTACCCACGTAGATCAGGCCGTCGTGGTAGACCACGGCCACCTTGGCGAGGTTGCCGTAGCCGTTGTACTGGCGCTCCCACACCACGCTGCCGGTCTGCCGGTCTGCTGGTCGAGGGCGATCACGTAGTTGCCGGTGGTCAGCGTGTACACCTTGCCGGCGCCCACCGCCACGCCCCGGCGGGTCTGGCCGCCGCGGCCCGGGTTGTAGCTCCACTTCACGGCACCGGTCTTGCCGTCCACCGCATGCACCCGGCCTTGTGCTGTCTCGATGTACAGCACGCCGTCGACCGCCACCGCGGTGCCCTGGTTGTTGCCGGACTTGGCTCCGCCTTCGAGGGAGGTGACCCAGACCGCGCCGAGGCGGTCGATGTTGCCCTTGTGGATGCGCGCCAATGCGCTGTAGTTCTGGTTGCCCAGGTTGCCGCCCACCTTGGGGAAGTCGGTGGAGGTCGGCACGCAGCAGGGGTCGTGGGCCAGTGCGGCGCACGGGGCCAGCAGGAAGCCGGCGCACAGCACGGCGTTCTTAAGCGTGAAATGCATGGAATCTCCTTGGCCACCGCTCATTGGGTGCAGAAGGGAATCAAGCCCATCACCGACTTCACCCCCTGCACCACCAGCCGCTGGAACGCAGCAGCGCCGGGGCCGGTGCCGCCGTCGGCGAACGAATGGGCGTTGTGGCCCAGCGTGGTGACCCAGGAGCGCCCGCCGTCGTAGTACTGGCACCACGCCACCGGATGAAAGTCCGGATGGCCCGGATGCGGCGCGGCGGTGGGCGGGTTCAGCGTGTCCGTGTCCACCTTGGCCAGGAACTTCACCTGGGTGGGAAACGGCTCGAGGTTGTACCACTCGTCCTGGAATTCGAAGCGCCTGGGCACGCCCGCGGTCGATGGGTCATGGGCCACGATCTCCACCGTGCCGCTGCGGTTGGCGGCGTGGTTGTAGAAGTTGGCATTGCCCAGCAGGCCTTCGTAGTAGGGCCAGTTGTATTCGGCGCCAAAGGCGTTGTGCAAGCCGACGAAGCCACCGCCGCGGCGCATGTAGTTGCGCAGTGCCGTGCGCGCGGCATCGTTGCTGGTGGTAGCGGCCGAGTTCCACAAGGTGTCGCGGTTCGAGCTGGCAAAGATCACCGCCGTGTAGTTGTTGATCCGGCCGGCGAGCACCGTGACGTCCTCGGTCCAGTCGGCGCTGATGCCGGCGGCCGCCAGCATGCGCACCAGGCCGGCCTGCATCACGTTGTCGCCGTTCATGGCCGGGTTCAGCCCGGCGGCCATCGGCGTGCCCAGGTTGGCATGGCGCGGCCCGGCCGTGCGCGAGTAGA
>Ga0307516_10000407_pt1 | contig 56264 bp, 77 predicted proteins | sample 19_EM_MG_FD_203310 | JGI IMG/M metagenome (GOLD analysis project Ga0307516, IMG submission 203310) | Populus trichocarpa ectomycorrhiza microbial communities from riparian zone in the Pacific Northwest, United States - 19_EM | ecosystem: Host-associated > Plants > Roots > Unclassified | place...
ACCCCCCCCCCCCCCCCCCCCCCCCCCCCCGCCCCGCCCCCCCCCCCCCCCCCCCCCCCCACAAAAAAAAAACGTATTTACCCCCCCTTGACTGTCCAGTTACAGTATGCAGCGGAGCGACCAAGCAGAATTTACGCTTCCCCACGGAACTCCATTTTAAGAACAGGTAGGCCCGCAACCGTGACACATTTTTTCTGTCTTTTTTTTTAAAGCGGGGGCCTCTAACCGCCGTAATGCTTCACAAGAGACGGGATAATCTTCCGAGCATTGCCGGATAATCATTTCCTGTTGTGGCGAAACTGTCTAATATGCCATGTTTTTGACGATAACATTTAAAATGCTATAGTATTACCGGGTGGGCCCCCAGGTGGTCATCGGCACCCCAATTCAACTCAGTCACAATAGCAAAATAAACAGCAGAGCTTCCAGAAGGCGGCGATACGAATAAAACTTCGACTCCACCGTGATCACACAGGAGAGAAACCTTGCAGACACCCAGTGGTTCTATATATGTACGCGAAGCTTGGCAGTTAAGCGAGAGCGGATTAGCAGGGTCTGCCTGTTACATGCAGGGCAGCCCCTGCAACCTACAACTAGTTAGAGTACATAACCAACCCTAACCTAAAATGATGTTGTTACGGGACGTTATGAGCAAGCTGGTCGAAAGCACCGCGGCCCACCTGATTGCCGACCACTTGGAGCGAAGGAAAGGAAACGCGGTGGCCAGTTGGGTGCCAAAAGAGAGGGTCCTGTGTTGACGTGGTGGCGACCCTTATGAACCATACCCCGTAGGCGTGGGGGGGAAAGAAGGTGGCAGACGCACTGTTCATGGACGTCAAGTCAGCGTTCATCAATGTGAGCAAGGCTCACTTGGGAAGACGTATGGAGGCACTCGAAGTCGAATCGGACCTCATCAGGTGGACTGGCAGCTTCATGTCAGACCGCCAGGTGAAACTTGTCCTAGACGGGGAGGTGGGCGAGGCCAACCCAGTGGATACCGGCATCCCTCAGGGATCCTCAGCAGCTCCAATCCTCTCCGCCACATATCTGTTAGGGGTTTTTATGAGGTGGGAAGGGCAGTCCCAGGCATCGAAGGGTTATCATTTGTGGACGACATTGGGTGGTGGGCAGACGGAAAGTTCAGCTGGGCAACAAATAATGGACTCCTTTCTCCTGTTCGGATGTGACTTCCTTGGTGCGCACCGTATCATCTTGGAACAGGGCGGAGGGCAAAGGGGAGCTTGCAACGTGCCACTGTCACACCCCAGTAGTTCGGGGTTGACAGTTCAGGCAAAAAAAGTATACGGGAATACGGTTACGTAGGGGGACTCGTCATGTGCCAGATCAGCCCGTGACGACCGGCCCCTAGCCGCACGAAGCCGATCGACTGCGAAGTCGCCAGGAGCATCTCGAGCCAAGTATCGGCATTGCCGAGAAGGCGCAGAATGCTGTCGTCCGGAGATATGGCATCCCTTGCATACACTCGTTCAGTGGAATTAGAGAAACACAAGAGCTCGAGAGTCTAGACAAGAGACAAAGTAGGGCGAGTATGGTAGCCGCCGAGCCGCGCGGAGCCATATGATGCGTATCCACAAAAGCGTGCGACGATGCCAGACAATACTTATGTGCCAATGCCGTACAACGGTCGAGGAGAGACAAAACTTTGCAGGCCGCATGTCTGGACCTAGGTGACGCCCCGTTAGGGCTACTACGATGCCGTGTATGTCCCCTAACCCACACTCATTATGTGCAGTGGCAGCGGGCCGTCCGGGCTCCGATCACGTACATACATAGATATATACGGCGGGGCAGCAGCTGCGTGTCTTCCTAGCAGGGATACCCCGGTGGCTAGACGTTTTACTTCCTTGCAGCAGATAACAGGTTGACAAGGTGCAGTACCGTTCCTGCAACTCTCGGTGTGATGGTAGTGTAGCGGCGGCGGCGGCGGAAAAGCCCAAGATACTCGAACGAGTTTGGCCGAGGGAACAGAGGCGGGCGAACACCGAACGAGCGAACGCCGAAGGCGGAGAAGAACAGAGATGGAGGAGATATTGATTCGTAGGTTAGACAAGACAAACAAGAGGAGGCCTGCGCCATGACAGGCAGTGGATTTTTTGAGGTGGTATCACAGGTAGCTAAGTAGTTACCAGTAAACTAGTGGAACATTTGTCTGTCGCAATTTTTCGTGAGATTCCCGAGAGTAAACAGGGGGTGTGTTGGAGTATACAGAGCGCAGATTGGGGCCCTAGCAGTCCGAATCTTCTTTGATGGTTGTTCAGAAACCGTACCTCGGATTTTGGGTCCAGACGAGCTTGGCGGTCTATTTGATGTCACACATCGTAGCTATGATAAAGCAGGTAGTTATAAGGAAAAAAACAAGGACACTATATCTAGTGAAGTGGTGCCATGGAACCGTTCTTAAGAGGCACCGCTTTGCCACTGAACTGTCGGAGAGTTTTTGTAACTCGGTAGCCAGTAGGTAGTGACTTGAACACCACCTAGGGCGCTCACTAGCAACTTGACTGACCCCTCGGTGAGAGATTGCGCATCTGGAGGTCTACATGTGTGGGAGTGGCACCGCAGGTGATGGACTGCTGACGATGAGTTAGCATAACTAGTCCTTACAGCCATTTGATTACCCCTATGTCTACGTCGAAGTTGATCCACTATCATATCCGTCGTCGTATAAAGTTTGGTGGGCACTGGGTTCAAGGGTGGTGAGATATGACGACTTTTCGGCTGGGTGTGAACGTACTGGGGTGGTGATGAGTAACTAACTACTTAGTTACTCATGACGGGCAGTAGCCGGGTAACCCATATGGTAACTGTATATGCGCTGCTACTACCACTCCGCCGACCTATTCCTTTCTACGCAGAACGGCATTCACGCGCCCATCCTTGGCTTCTAAGCTCTCCTCCTACCGCTAACAAGCACGATCTACAGGTGGAACTCCCCCCCCGGCGGCCGACGCCCCCCCCCTACTGCATAACCCTCAGCCTTGGATATGCACGGAACTACAGTCATGTTAATGCCGGAAATGTCACCATCTCCCCAAGACAATCCGCCAGCGGACAGCGCCCACGTAGGAAGCGTGCTCCAAACCGATGATGAATCGGCGGTGGAAGAGAGCTTCACGTATCCCTGCCCCCGCTGCCCGACGGTGGTGCCGGATTTCAGGCAGATGTTGTGTTTCAATGAAAGTTTCACTATGGATGTCTACGTCTACCGCCAGATAACGTTGATTCAGTCGGTCCGTCAATTGGAGGATCTCTGGTCTCAAGGCAGCGAGTACTTCCGGCTCTATCGACCTCTCAATTCCATCCCCACGATCGGCGATGGAGCCATTAAGAGGATATCCAATATCAAGCTTTCGAATACCAGCAAAAAGGTGAAAGTCGCGTACCTCTGTGATTGCGCTCTCAAGAACGAGAAGCCACGCTACGTTCTTAAAACGATCGAGAGCACGGTTACGGGATGGAAGAACTTCTACCACGAGATCCGTCAACTCCTGTGCATGCCGCCTCACCCGAACATCATCGGACCTCCGGCAGCGCTCGTCTATGCGCAAGGACCGGATACCTTTAAACTGATGAGTGGCCCCGAGAGATTGCCAATCGTCGGATTTCTGATGCCGGCTATCGACGGCAAAACATTGCGGGAGTCCCTTGGGTCATCCGGGGGCCCCTACCCGACCGCGAAATGGTGTCGTCAGCTGACGGACGCCCTCGTTCACATCCTCGACCACGGGAACGGGCCGGATCGCCCCGGGTACTACTCCGATCTGAAGCCCGACAACGTTATGATCACGAGCCAGGGCAAAGACGTGGTTCTGATCGATTTCGAATCCGGCGGTAACTGGAGCGAGTACAATCCGGGCGAGATCGAGGAGGCGAAGAGATTGTACAAGTCAGTTAATTATGGTGACTGTCGAGAATGCAGAGGACTCGGTATGACCCACGCACAATACCACCGCGCAGGCTACGACGGTGGCAAGGATCCGACTCAGTCCACAGAGGTTCCCATGCCCCACCTCATGGCACTTGCACATCTAGACCAATGCGAAACTCACTGGGCGCGCACAACACTGAACCCCATGAGGCGATACAACACGACCAAGTTCAGGTACGACAATGCGCCATTCGGACACCTTGACCCTTGGACCACCATGTCTCGGGAGGCGAGGGAAAATGCGATGCTTTTCTCCCTCGGCGTGGTTTGCATCGGGATCTGCAGACAGAGTGGGAAACCCCCATACCGGGGCGATTATCCCGGTTCCCCTCCAGCAGGTGTTCCGCTGGAATACTGGTCCATCCTTGCAAGAATGCTCTCTCCTGACCCCAAGCAGAGAGGGAGCTTGAAGGTGGCATTGCAAGCCTTCAAGGACTGGGAGGGAGAGGGAAAAAAACACCACCGGTCTTGCACGGAAGAAGGAAGATGATCTGGTCGCTTGTGCAGTAAGAGGGTGAAGCCATGTGTTTAGTTGGAATTTGTAGACGATGTGTAGCAGTGGGTAATGGCAGCTGTCTTGGATTTGTGGGGGCTCTTGAGACTTGGCTCCGAGCATCATGGATAGTGCCTTGAACAGTGAACCCCTCTTCCGTGGTGGAGCCCAAGCGGCCACCACCCTCTCCTTATTCCCATACTCTGAGAGTCTGCGTCCAGACCGTGCAGCCATAGCACCACGGACTGTCCGCACCATATGCGGACGTGATCCCACGCTCTCCCTCTCTCTCTGGGGAGGCAGTGCCGCCCACTGCGTGTCAGAAGACAAGAAGGCCAGTGCTTCTGCCGGGGGGGGGGCGGCACGGGTTCTCCATCCTATGTGGCATGTACATACATGCCTCAACCGGATTGCCCCCCCCCAACGTCGGTGCGAACGCGTGTTGCCGTAGAGAGTTCCCCGCCCAGTTTTGTTGTCAACCTCGATGGCCATCCCCGCGATGGGAAGCGGCGGCCGACCCTGTTGGATCCACAATCCCCGAGTGAGGAGACATGACGCGAGCTGAGCGGCAAGGAGCTGCGCATGCGGCTATGTCTCTACCGGGTACATATGTAGGTAGATACCCCCGACCATGACGTCCCCTGACGGCGGATCGTCCCGGCGGCGAGTCGGCACTGGACACTGGCGTGCATAACTAATCTCATCGTTCCAACCTCCGAGGAGAGTGGCTATTATAGTGCGGCGTCATCCCAGTGGACAGCAAGGCGCAGCGGCAACTGCATAGCACGATACGCACGTTAGTATTTAGTTTTGATACATGAGGAGGAGGAGGAGGAGGAGGAGGATGTTACAACCCCCTGCCTACAGCCCCGACGTCTCGACCGCAAGCATACGAACCAGACGCAGACCGAGCAGCTCGCATCCATTAGAATGGCGGCGCCGCTCGGCTTCACCTCGCCGCGAAGCGCGAGACCGGCCCCACACACACGCCAACAACCGCAGGTGGGCTCAAGTACTCATGGAAGCCCGAGAGGGCGGGCTAGACGAGCTTAGACAGAGATCGCTACAAGCCCTTTGAGGTCGACAGTGGCGCCCTGGTGACCACGGTTCGCCGGCGAGGGGCTCGTGGTTTATAGAGGCGTGGACCGCCATGGTGAGGGACGCTACAAGGAAGGAGAATGGGGGTATGGGAGAGGGGTTGGCGGCAGTAGTCCTGCATTCTGCGCGAGCACATGGATTTCGTTAAATTCCACGAGGTCTCACTTTGGAGATTCGGAAGGGCCCCTGGGGGCAAGCTGCGTGAACACTGGGGACGGAGAAGACCGGTGGGGTTGTGAGGATGCAGCAGCAATGGAGAGTGTGTTGGTTCGTCGCTGGTAGATTCTTTCTCTCCCCAAGCCGTCAATCAAACAATCGAGACATTTTCCGCCAGTCAAAGCCACAACCCCGTCCGCTTTCACTCCATCCCCACTACCGTCCGGGCCTCCAACCTAGAGCTCTGCACGCCCGTTAGCGCACACGCTCCCCTTCTCGTTCGCGCGGATCGGGCAGACTTACTTCCGCAGTCACCCAGAGCGTCGGTGCACTTGATGCTCGAAGTCTGGTCATTCGACCCCTTAAGCCTCATGATGATCTGGCCCGGCGTGGTGGTGAACAAGCGGCCGTTGCAGCCCTGGTGGCGGTAGAAGGCGCAGCAGCCGCTGTTCTGCATGACGCTGCTGATCGCGTCGTTCCAGCCGGCGCCGAGGGTGAGGCACTGGCCGGGGAACGCGGGTTCAAAGAACTTGCAGTTTCCACCGTCGCGGTCGCGGCAGTAGACGACCGAGACGGCGTGAGTGAGGGTGAAGAGGCGCAGGAGCAAAAGGAGAGAGAGGAGGCGGAGGACGGAAGACTGCATTATGGCTGGTGATTGGGGGGTTTGAACAAACGAAGCAGAATCTCGTGGATGGCTGCTGGAGGATGGTGGATTGCCGATGGTGGGCCGTGGGCTTTGGCCGGCTTTTGTGGGCTTTGGCATCCCCCCGACGGGACTAGGTGCATACAGCTGTCGACAATGAGGCACGCCCATTCTTTGGACGGACTTTGGGAGGCCACTGCAGCATTGCTTGGGCAGGTGGATGTTTTCGGATGTTTGCATTCTTGGCTCGATGCACACTGTTTCCAGACATCCATCGGACACGGGCACAGTACGCAGTTGTATGTTTTATTGTGCATTTTGGAAAAACTGTGATGGCTGATCCGGTCGGCACAAGTAACGTGTTGGAGCAAGCAGCTCCAGGAATTCATTCAAACCACGGAGGTAAAGAGCAGGAATGGGTAACGCTGCGTGCTTGGCTGCCGATTGTGGTGTGGATGCCGAAGGAACACGTCGTTGGTATAGTGCCCACTGTTCATGGCAGATCACTCACTCATTCATTCGCTAACAGGCGTGTTGCAATTATCACTCGATACGCCGCTTCCTCCTTGCATCTCGACACTCTCGTGGCATACTCTCATTACTCAAATTCTCGAGCCATACTCTCCTTGCTCGAGTCACGCCCGGCAATCCCCCCGGCTGTTCGCTGTTCTGGCGATGTAACTAAGAATCTGCACATCCTTTTCAACTCCCAACACAGCATTTCGTCTAGTAGTGCAACCGGAGTGCCTGACCCAGATGGACCGCCCAACCCAACGAAGCGAGGGAGATGCCAGGAAAACCCCCATCTTCCTCTTCCAGGCAAGAACACTTCTCTGAAGCAGCGTTCTCCCAACACCCAAGCCGCGCGATCTGCGGTTCTTTCCAGCCGCGCGGGACGTACACAGTCACCCGGCTCGGTAGAACCGGCGCAGAAAAAGCGCGCCGCGAATAGCGACGGTTCCAACCGCACCCGTCTACAGATAGGCGCTGTGCCCGCCCCCGGGCGCACGGGTTCCTCGGTGGTGCTGCTGTGGGTGGCGTGCGGCAATATCTGCATGGGCCTGCACAGCCCGGGTGGCGTTGGCGATATGCACTGGGTATCTAGTCCGCAACATGAGTCGCGGTGTCTCATGTAGTGCGTTAGCCAGCCGAGGACATGCGGGGTAGCAAGCTAAGCGCTAGATAGATATCTCCCGCGGCGAGGAGGCATACACACGTCTTCTCTGCTCCAATCCGACCGCCTCGCCGAAGGGCTGCAAGCCCAATGCCCGAAACCCGAAAGTCGAGTGCGCCCCTATGAACGGCCCAGGCTTGACTGCCTGTTCGTTCGCGCCGTATGCATACGCGGCCCGCCGCCAAGATGTGCACACGAATCACGTCGCTCAATCAGCCGTCGCCCTCTATGGGGTAACGAACTGCACGCATACATACCGCCTTCAGCCGCATTCCGCAGCTGAACAGCCTCGAGTCTGTAGGTTAGTTGGATGTACATAGTGGCTTGCATGCAAGCACTGACCACCGTCAACTATACATTCAGCCTATGTATGTACGTGTATCCATCCAACACCCGCATGCTATCTAGATATACGTATCTATGGGCCGTATCTCTATCTCGCCAAGCATCATTGAGAACATGCGCCTGCCCCATCCACATTCACAACCCCACGCATGTGAGCAAAGAAACCCACGCGGCATATATGGAGCAAGCTGTAGCTCAGAAACTCAGTGAAACCGGCAGCAGAGGCGGCGCGCCCCACACACCACTTGCTTTGCTCTCACCACTCGGTTCGCTCTGCAGTGCTCCGCACTGTGCGCGGTTTTATGGTAGCCATCAACTATTCCCTCCATCAAATTACAATTCCCTAACATAACTGAACAAAGAAAAAAAAAAAGAAGAAAAAGAAGTGTCTACAGTAACTCTATACAATGAACGTAATCATCCCCTCTCCGTCCATCCCGCGACTTCTAGAACATAGTGGTGGTGGCGGCATTTATGGATGGCAACCAGAGCAACCCCGAGAACAGAGCAACAGACAATAAACTCCAGTACAGTACTAAAACGCAGACAAGAAACTAGTAGGAATAGACCGCACGTAACCACACTAACACAAACACCGGTATTAAAAGGATAAGGAATGGATTTTCTCGCTCGCTCGTCTTTCGTCGGTAGGGGGAGGATAAGGGTAAGAGCGTAGGGTGGAAGCCGAAGAGGGAGAGGGGGGCGGTATTGACGGCGGCGGCGGCGTGGGGATAGTCGTAGAGCATCCTCAACGGTTCGTGCGCAGCACTTCTCGTCCCTCAGAGTGAAAATAACGCCGCCTACTCGCATTAGCCATCCGCCTGCTCCCATCCTGGGACCGAAGAGAGACATACAGCAACCAAAGCCCCAAACAAGGCCACACTCGACGATATCGTTGTGCCAGCACTATCCTGGTCTCCGGGCGGGGGTGTCGCCGACGGAGTCGTCGCGTTCGTTCCGTTCGTTCCGTTCGTCGGTGTGGTAAGGTTCTGCGCGAAAGCCGGTGCCGAGAGCAACGACAGGAGTAGCACCAGCGCGAACAAGAACAGATGCGAGGAGGAGGAGGAGGCTGTTGTTGGTGCCATTGTGCTTTGTGACGGGTAGTGTCCGACTCGGTAGGAGCGGAGAGGTTGGCGGTGGTGGTGGAGAGTGGCGGTGAAGACGAGAGAAGGTTACGGCCGGCGGCTACTTTCCACGTTCGGCGGGACGTGGGGGGGGGAGCGAGAATGCTTGGTTCTGGGCAAACGAAGGATGGGCGTTGGGCGAGGGCGAATTTGATGGAGACGACCTTTGCCGTTACGCGGGGGGAGCAAACAAAACAGAACACCGGAAGAGAGAGACAGCGAAGAAGGGACAAAACCGGGCGCGTTAAATGCGATTGTAGAGTATGTAGGGAACGGGGGCTGGAAGAGAGCGAGCAGGTTTGGAATGGCCGATGCGCACGCCAGGCCGGGGGTGATAGCCGACGCTAGTGGACGCTAGTGGACAGCCTCCGACACTGGCGCAGGAGGTGGAATGCACCACTGGCTTCGAGGCAATTCCTGCTGTACGACATGCCGTACTCTATGTGCGCCCATCGCCGCCAGCAACCGGAAAACAACATCTATGATAGATACGTATGGTCTCGGAACGCCTGTCGATCCCAGCCCAGCAGAGCCACCAGCCCCAGCCCCAGCCCCAGCCCCAGCCCAACCCGCTGCCCCACCGTCCCAGTCCTATGACATAGATATCTACATAGCACATGCGTGTGCCCCGCCCAACGCGCAGCGCACTCCAGTGCAACAGCTCTCCTCAGCCGCAGTTCTATTTATATTCAGCCCGACCGGATGCCGATACAGGCAAAAGACACGATCCACACAGATATCGACTCGCTGCGACCCCCCGCCTGACAGCCGGTTCAATTTGCATTCCTCGCCCATTCCACGCGTCCGGATCAAAGGGGTCTCGTCCGGAGCAGGTGGCTGTCCCTATCGAACGTGAGAATTCCAGGCAGTGTTATCCGCCACAACTCCATGCTTTTCGCGTCGTGCCGCAGAGGCTGGTGTGCTATACACCTAACCTGTCTATCGCGCCGTGATCGTCGGAGTCTCTTGGTAGGCGCACCACGCGCAACTTGTGATATCCGACACGTACGTCGCACACGACCCCGGCATATCCATACATCTCCACAGCGTACTGTAAGGAATGTTGCCCGGTAGCAAATGGGGCCAAAGTCAAAGAGCACAATCATCTGCAGGCCGCAGAGCGGTAATGGAGAGTCACCAAGACGGATCGCCCGGCGGCGGAGTCATCCAGAGCCGCGTCGGGCCTCGAGTGCTCCCTCGTGGGGGTCCAATCCACATTTCATCACTCGATCCCTCTTCACTCCAGTTAATGCTGCCCAGACAGCAGTAGAGCATAAATCTACAATTACATTCCTCTCCGGGCGGCGCTGCCGGAAGGAACAGTGAGTGTGTAAAGGCATGGGGCAACCGCAAACGTAAACTGCATATGCGCCGCCCAAGGTCTGATGCCCCAACAGCAGCAGAACCCAACTAGTACACACACGTAATCAAGTGAGATGCTATAAAAAGAGATACAGAACCGTCGTGAAAAGATCTTAGATAGTGCTCGTAGTTACGCAAACAGACATCCTGCCACGACTTCAGCGTACCAATGGTCAATCTCAAGGGAAATACGATAGGTGGAATGAAGATCTGCTAATATCGTTTTTTTTATCCGCAGATCCTCCAGGAATATCAGTGCTAGGCGTGATTGGCAGCAACATGGGCAGAATTGCCGTTCTGTATGATCGGTTTGACTGGCGGCACACCGTTCATTCCAAGATCCTGCAACTCGGCCATAACCGCCAGATTTTCCTCCTCTGTGTCCTCGTCAACCTCCTCCTCATCATCCTCGCTGCCCTCGTCGGACCCCTCTTCCAACTCGTCAGAATCCTCGTAATCCGAATCGCCTTCGTCGTCTTCGAGCATCTCTTCGCCCTCAGCTCGCAACCGGTTTTCCAGACTGTTACGCTCCTTCTGCAGAGCCCGGCAGATACTTTCGAGTTTGGCGTTCCTTTGCTTGAGACTGTCGTAGTCCTTTTGGTGGCGGGTGCGTTCCTCGGCCATCTCCAAGAGGTTCCGATTCGTGGTATCTGATTTCCGGGAAAGCATGAGGTTTTCCTTTTCGAGTCTCTTTGTCTTCCTCGACATCTCTTCCATCTCTTTTCTGAAGGTGAGGAAGAGGTCATTCGAGTTGTTAAGAGTGTCTTCTACCTGTGCGCCGTTCTTGTTACCATAGACCCCAAGCGACACCAATCCACACGATGACCCATACTTGCTTGAACTTCTCAACATATATATTGAGTTGGGACCTGAGTTCGGTTTCCGTCTGGGAAAACGTTGAAACCTGTGCATGCAGAGCTTTGGCACGGTTCACCTCCGCTTCGGCTTGCTTGCGCTGTTGCTCATAGCGTGCTAGGTTCCATTGAACTTCCAACTCTTTCGTGCGGAGGATGGATTGGAAATGGAGTTCTCGAACTTCGTATTGATCGACGAAGCTTTTGAACTTCGCCTTGAACCTATTGCTCTAAAATATTAGCTATCCTTGTCTCCGTGCATCGGTGATTGGATGGAGGCGAACATACAGCTCGTCGATCTCCATATTGGACCTGCGGCTTCCGCCTTCTTCTTCCTCCTCCATTCGGCTTTTGATTTCCCAGATAGTACTCTCAAACTTTTCCGAGAGCTCCTCCCTCTTCTGCTGCTCGTTCTGCGCGAGTTTCTTGCTCTCTTCCTAACCCACCTGTAAGCCCTTCGTGCATTTTATCGCTACCAGCGGACCAGTCCATTATATACCTTAATGCGTTTGTTCTCCTTCTGAAGTTCTCTACACAAAGTCTCCAGCTTGTGTTTCATACTGACAGCTTTCTGCATCTCCGATCTTGAATGATCCTTTTCCTTCTGCAGTTGATCCGCTCGCTTTCTAGACTTCGCATGATCTCGCTCAAGGCGTTTCATATCGTGCAGGAGTTCGCTGTACTTGGCCTGTATGGCATCTACCTTGGCCAGGTGATCCTCGCGGGAGGAGACGAGTTCGGCGAGTTCCTTGTTGGCCTTGCGGACAGCGCGGGCTATTGCGGAAAACATCAGTGAGACATAGGACCACATGGCGGGAGGAGCAATATCAACCTACAGATGGCCTTCTCCTCCTCTTCCTCTAGTGACGCATCGGTTTCTAGCTGTGAAATCTTCTGGTGGAGTAGATTATTGACCTACACCGGGGCAATCAGTCAATCCATTTCAGCCATTTGCCAGCCAACGCGGACAACGGGGTAAGTTTATTTGGAGACACCAAACTATCTTGTTCTCCCCAGCGCTCAAACTCTCACCTCAGATGGATCCAATGGTTTCTTTGCGGCTTTTCCATTCGCAGTAGTAGCAGCGGGGACGGTCTTCTTGGAGGTTGAAGGTGCCGGGGCGATGGCCGCAGCGGTCGTCGGAGCAGGAGCCGGGTTCGATGACGGTGCGTCCAGGACATCACCGTTCTCCTCGACGGTTTCTCCATCCACGACAGTTCCGCTAGCAGCTCCTCCTGGAGGAGCCTTAGTGTCACCGTTACGCTGAGTCGAAGCAGGATCGGCGAGGGCAGCCATGAATAGCGGTTGTCTTGGTTCGTGTAGGTACGTCGTGACGCTGCGTGGTTTCGCGACTGAGCGGCTACCACGAGTGCAATAGCTGCAGATTGGGCGGGGGAGGGGCGCAGGGTGTTGTCAGTTGTTGCGGTTGTTTGAGTAAGCAGACAGCAACGGGGGATGACGGTGGTGTGGGTGTGGAGAATATATGCAAGGGGAGCAAACAGCCGATGGCAAGTAGATTTGAGCACAGCGGGGGAGATGGCGGTTAGTGGGGAAGGGTCTTGTTCGACAATTAAAGGCAGAGAACAGAATGTTTCCTGGGGAGGGAAGGGAAAGAAACGGAAAGGAGAAAGAAGGTTAGGAGAGAAGGAAGAACAGGTAAAGGATTCGGCGAACACACTCGTTCTTTTTTCCTTCCTTTTGTTCTGTTTCCCGCTTGGTAGAGGAGATGAGTGAGTTGGTGAGAACCAGTTCACCTTCCTTTCTCCGTCACTCCGTCTCTATCTCCGCTCTTCTGTGTCCTTTTCTGCCTTTCCCGTACACGTATTCTCTCTTCCTCCCTCTTCGACCGCTGCAGAATGCGATTGGAGGGCGCAAGCAAGTTGTATATGGGCAGTCGTAAGCGTCGTGAGGGTGTGTAGATATGACGAGGGTGCGTAGAGCAGTCGTGTGCTGGTTTCCCGAGCTACTGGAGGCCGACTCGTGTCTCGTGTCTGGCTCGCTCCTGCTATGTCGGCGATGGTGCTGGTGACAGCGGGTATAGACGGCGTGAAACCGACAAATGGCGGGTCAATTGGGCCGTACGGAATGTAGCAAGGCCGATGAGGTGATGGTGTGAGAAGGCCTTGTAGCTGAGTGCACTACGTACAGTCGAGAAACGGAACGATGCGGCGTGAACCCGGCGGGCTCAAGCACGTCGTCGGAAGTTTTTGGTGGCGACGATGGACGGATGAAATGGTCTGCCGTGGGAGATCCGCAGTCATGAATCAGGTATGTAGATATGGAGTGCTATTGCAACGGCTGAGGTGACCGGGGGTGAGACTGCCCTACTTACCACACGGCTATCCATCTGATGGTTCGCTTCTTTGGAGGGGCAACGAAACAAATTCACACGAGAGCATGAGGGAGAGCAATGCAACGAAATACGCGCTGCCGGGATATCGAAAGCCGTGCCTGCATTGTCAGACAGCAAGATGGCAGCATGCGAGAGATTCGCCACGTTTCAATCAATTTGAGATTCGATCGCATCTGGTGGTGATGAGGGGGACTGTGCCTGACGACAAATCCACGAACCACGAAAGACGAAGAAAGCCGTGCAGAGATACCCGCTCGCTAGGAGCACAACACCTGCCAACCCGTTCCACCTCCACCCACAACTCGCTTTCGTTCCCGGCCGACCGTGTCTATTCCACGCAAGCCGAGCTACACAGTACATAACTTCTTCACGATGCTCCGAGGAGGGTTATCCCTCACGCGGCTTGCGGTCGGTAAACACAGAGGTTTTCCCTCCCAGATTCCGAAACGATCCTATGCCGCTATCACCGATCTGAAACAGCTTCCGCAGCCCGGCGACAAACTCCACGGCTTCACGGTGCAGAGAACCAAGAGCGTTCCCGAACTGCAATTTGCTGCCGTCCAGTTGCAACACGATAAGACGGGGGCAGACTACATTCACGTAGCAAGAGATGACAAGAACAATGTCTTCGCCATCGGGTTCAAGACCAATCCCAACGACGATACCGGAGCGCCGCATATCCTGGAACACACCACGTTATGTGGCTCCGAGAGGTACGCACACTGTGCTGTTTGTTGGTGGCTGCTTGCCCGCCCGAGCTGATTCGGATGTTAGATACCCCGTTCGCGACCCGTTCTTCAAGATGCTCAATCGCAGTTTGTCGAACTTTATGAACGCGTTTACCTCGAGCGACCACACTACCTATCCATTTGCCACTACCAATAGGATCGATTTCAACAATCTGATGGATGTGTACCTAGACGCAACCCTCACGCCTCTACTACAAGAGTGCGACTTCAAGCAGGAAGGTTGGAGGATTGGACCCGAGAATCCTACCGAGCCCGGGTCGCCGTTGTTGTTCAAAGGAGTTGTCTACAATGAGATGAAGGGACAGATGTCGGATTCGTCGTATCTTTATTACATCAGATTCCAGGACCATATCTTTCCCGACCTGCACAACAGTGGCGGGGATCCGCAGAAGATCACCGATCTGACATTGGAGCAACTGCGCCAGTTCCATAAGGATCATTACAACCCATCAAATGCCAAAATATTTACCTACGGAGATGCTCCCATCGAAGAGCACCTAAGCCGTCTCAACGACCGGTTGAGCGGGTTCGAGCCCGCTAATGTGGACAGCGGCCTCCGGGAACCCGTCGCGCTGAATGAGAGCAAGACCATCACCGTACAGGGACCAGTCGATCCCTTGACGGACCAGAATGCCCAGCACAAGACCTCTGTTTCCTGGATAATGAACAATACCGCCGATACGGTGGAGAGCCTTTCTCTGAGAATCGTGGCTAGCTACCTGCTCGACGGATATGGCTCGCCGTTGTACCAAGGACTGATCGACGAGAAACTCGGGTCTGACTTTTCCCCAAACACTGGGTACGATATAAATTCCAAGAAGGGTATATTCTCCGTGGGTCTGCAGAACGTCCGGAAAGACGATCTGAAGAAAGTTCAGGAGAAAATCCATGAAGTCCTGCAGAACGTGCACGATAAGGGCTTCGACGGGAAGAAGGTCGAAGGCATTCTACACCAGCTTGAAATCGGGCTTAAACACGTCAGTACACGTCTACAGGTGGCACTCAGCATACAGTCAACTGACCCTAGTTAGAAAACGGCTACCTTCGGCATGTCTGTAATGCACGGACTAACTCCTGCCTGGTTCAATGGGGTGGATCCGTTTGATTCCTTGTCTTGCGAGGAGACCATCTCCAAGTTTAAGGAGCTGCATTCCATGGGCGGATACCTTGAGTCGCTACTTAAGAAGTACTTGCTTGACTCAAACACTCTTACTTTCACGATGGAGCCGGAACCGAACTATGGGCAATCACTTGCCAACGAGGAAGCCGCGCGCTTGGCTGCGGAACTTGAAAAGGTTGGAGGGGAGAGTGCAGCCCGGGATAGTCTGGTCGAGCAAGAGCTCAAGCTCCTCGAAATCCAGGAGAATGCCCGCAACCAAGACCTTAGCTGCCTGCCAACCGTGAAGGTGGAGGATATTCCTCGGGAAATGGAAAAAAAGCCTTTGCAGCACGGAAAGATTGGCGATGTTCCAGTGCAATGGAGGGCAGCACCCACTAATGGGCTGACTTACTTCAGAGGTAGGGTTTGTCCTAAATTTGGCGACGAACCGGCGCTAAACTTACGGTAGCTGTAAACACGCTGGAAGATCTTCCCGAGGAGCTGCGAATGTACCTGCCATTGTTCACGGATGCAATCCTCAGGCTGGGAACCTCGCAAAAGACCGTGGAAGAGCTCGAAGATATGATCAAGCTTAAGACTGGCGGCCTGAAAGCGAGCACACATGTCTCCACCAATCACAGCAATCTCGAAATCACGGAAGAAGGACTGGTCTTCTCGGGATACTGCTTGGACAAAAATCTGCCCGACATGCTCGACTTGCTCCGGACCATCCTTCTCGAGACCAATTTCTACGCCGTGTCGAAATTGAGGACACTGATCCAGGGAATTGCCAGTGGCTTTGTGAACAGTTTGGCGGAGAACGGACACAATTTTGCCAGGACATTTGCTGCTGCTCATCTCACTCCTGCTGCCGTATGTCCTCCATAGCACAGTGTCGAGGAAGGGTATGTGCTGATAGCCACCAGAGGACGTCTGAAGTCATGGATGGTATGACACAAGTCAGGCTGATCAGTAGTTTGGCAGCCAGTGAGATCTACAACGAGGCCCTGGAGAAGCTGAGGGTATGTGTTCCGATTTTCTCCGTACAAGTCGAATCACTAACGGCACTAGGACATCGCCAAGTTCGCCGGCCGCCGGAATGGGCTCCGAGTAGCCGTCACTTGTGGCATGGAGGCGGTTCCTGACAACGAGGCCGCCGTGCAGAAGTTCATCGAGAGTCTTCCCATCGCCCAGACTCCTGCCAGATCGAGCCCCCTCTTCGAATTTGAAGCCCCAGCCAAAGCCTTCTTTCCTCTGCCATACCAGGTCTCGTACACATCCTCATGCGTCAAGACGGTCCCCTACACGCACAAGGACGGAGCCGCCCTGCAGATGCTCTCACAGCTGCTGACACACAAGCACCTGCACCATGAGATCCGCGAGAAAGGCGGAGCGTACGGCGGTGGAGCATTCCATCGTGGTGCCGGCGGAATCTTCGGATTCTACTCGTATCGCGACCCGAATGTGGCCAACACCCTCAAGATCATGGAGACTGCCGGACAGTGGGCCGTGCAGAAGCAGTGGTCGTCGCGGGACCTCGAGGAGGCGAAACTGAGTGTCTTCCAGGGAGTCGACGCACCTACTTCGGTGAACGAAGAGGGAATGATTTACTTCTTTGATGACATCACGGACGAGATGAGACAGGCGTAAGTGTCCCCCATCCACATCAAAACAAACCCAAGCGGTTATGTGCTAATGCCCCACGCAGTCGCCGAGAACAACTCTTAGACGTTGCCCTCGACGATATCCGAAGGGTCGCGCAGAAGTACCTCGTCGAGCAGGCGGGCAAGGAGGCCATCGCTGTCCTCGGAGACAGCAAAGGGTGGGTCGACGACTCGTGGAACATCTTCCCGCTCAGCCTCGACCCATCGCAATCTGTGCCGGCGGACGACAGAGTTGTCTTGTGAAAATCACAACACTCACGTGTTGACGTATAAAAATGGGGTTACGGAGTTCTACACGATCATGTACAATAGTTTAACAGCCTCAGCCCCCACCCCCCTCCCCCTCCTCTCCCCTCCCCTCCCAAAAGGAGAAAAAAAGAGAACATTACCAACCATCTCCTTTCCAGGCGCCTCCCCCCATCCCACCGATACGCGGAAACCTGCAGATCGTCTACCAGTCGAAGTTCATGACTGTGTAGATCACTGGTTTTTTTTTTACCGCAAGAGAAAACAAAAAGGGCGTACTTAACACATACGTCCGTCTCCCCTCTCCCTCCCTCCCTTCCTTCCGCGAAGTGGGTGAGTGGAGAGGGAAGATATCACCTGAGATTTCAGAACTGTCGATACAAATAAAAGCCGAAGATGATGGCGCGACGGACTAAAGCCTCCAGGACATACATATGCTTTCTTCCCTCCGAGTCGAGCGAGTGGGGCAGATGAGGAGAGAAAAAAAGAGAAGAACAAGGAGAAGAAGAAGAAGAAGAAGAGTTGTGTTTTTGCTTCTTTCGAGCGAAGAGAGCACTCCCCACTCGCCCATTCCGACATCTGCCTCCACCCTTCATGTAGAGTTGCCCCCCACACTTCTCGCTGTCTTCCATCACGATCGAAAGGCTCGCGGGGAGAGAGAGAGAGAGAGAGAGAGAGAGGGAGTGGAGAGACAGCAAACACCATCCGAACACATCCATTCCTCCATCCATCCTCATAGACATCAGACATGCCTCACCTTTCGTGCGCACGCACTTACCTACCTACCTACCGACTTGTGGGTTACCGACTTTAACCTAGGTATGTACGTACTACCTACCGCAAGACAGCGGCAGTCGCCGTACATATCACATCCAGCGTTGTTTGCACGGTAGATTTTTTTCCTTCCAATAAAATAATAATAATTGGTATCAAGATCGATCTGATCGCCACAGAGTATGTACCATTCCCTCCCCCTCCTCACTCTCCACTCTTGATCTTTCGCACCCATTCCCCCGTCCCCGTCCCCTTCCCCCCTCCAAATGTGCCCAGCCCACCCACCACCACATGCCAGTCGTCACCTGTGTGTGTGTGTGTGCAGGTGCAGCTAGAGACATGTATGAATATCTAGAATACCCCGGTTAGCGCCACCGTTTCTGTTGTGACCCACACTACCAGGAAGTCACTCTACAACTTCAGTGAGGGGCAGGGTACAATAACTTTCACATTCGGCGTATGTACTCCAGCAGTCAGCGCCACTCCACTTCCAGCACGGTGGATGGAAAAAGGCGAAGGCGGGTATGATACGGCAAATCCGAGGGTACAAGTATCTAGAGTGTTCTGGTTACATCCAGACACTAGCACATAGCCGCTCTGTGATATATGTATGTATGTACGGTACATACGTTCCCTTGTTCTAAGAAGGCGGCTTGGGGTGCATGAGAGATCGAGCTTGGGGTCTCGCGTGCTCGGTATAGTGGGCGGAGGTGGGGCGGAGATCGGTGGTCGGTACTTAGTCCGGACCCGGGCCTGGGACTGGTGGGAGGAAAATGAGGGAATGTGGACGAGCGATATGACGAAGGGTCCTCCAAGTGCTGCGTGTCCGTCTGGAGAGATACATATGCACCCATCCATCCATTTCCCACGCGCCTGGGGGGGGGGGGGTTGGGGCTGAGGGAGGCCAGCTTCAAGCACGCGATTGAGCATCGGCACGCAGCTAGAGGGGAGAGATAGAGTGAATATCTATGTAGGCTTTCTTTGAGGGTGTTTGAGCAGTGCCTGCGGAATCGATCCAATCCAGTGCAGCGCAAGACCTTGGAAGAGGAAAGAGGGCACGCAAGCGAGCGGGGGGGGGGCATCAAGAGCAACAGGAGACGCGGACGGCTGGTACATACAATCATATGTGCGCCTGGTGCTGGTGGAGGTGGTGGAGATTCCGAGTGAAGTTGGCCCGGCGGGAACACTCTCGCCACTAGCGGCACACACCCCTCCCCAAGCATCCTAGCGGAGTCACAGATGTGTGACGTAGTTAACTAACTAGCGGACAGCATTGCGGTCGATCAGTTGTTTGGTGTCTGTTGCTCCCGGTCGCAAGATTTTGAAAGTCGGAGGGTGCATGCATCCACACGATCGCGAGAGTTTTTAGATGGGCGGACTGCCGGACTGCTCGACTGCTCATATTGGCTCGTTTGTTCTTTTGCGGCGGCGAGCGAGGGGTGGGGATGGGGGTGGGAGACCACTCCACTCTGGCCGGTGGAGCGAGAGTTGCGGACTGGACTGGACTGCACATATCCGCGCAATCGGAGCCTCAGCGAGGTTGGCGGTGGGGGGTGCGAATTGGCGACCGGGCCTGTTGGGACGAGGAATTGAGTTGAGCTGCGGACCCCGCCGCTCGCTTCGAGCGCACGGCTTCACGCCACTCCACCTGTGTGGTTGCGATCGAGAGGAAAGCCCCAGATTCGAATGCGTGCGTGCGTGCTGCTGCGGTGGCGATGTGTCTGGCTCCTGCTGTGCTGGGAACACACGCAGAGCGGATCGATGGAGGTCTCTGCTGCCGGATACGGCTTGCGCCACGCTATCCACACACTTCGTCACAACTGCGGCCACATGTTAAAGCTTGCGTCGAGTCGAGTCGAATCGGTGAGTGCTCCATGCAGCGTTGGGTCGTCATAGCGTCGCGGTGGGGGCCGCAGGGGGACTGCCAGGGAGGGAGGGAGGAGGGGAGCGGGGAGGGCGGGGAGAGGCCGTGGGATGCGGGGAAGGGCACATACATACATACGTCTGAGCATGGAGCCCGGCCGTCCTCGAGCTGTGTTGCTCCTCTCCATCGCTTGGCTGCGGGCCGGTCTCACGCTCCCCCGCCGTGTCGTCTCGACAATCTTGCGGCTCCGAATCTCCCGCCTGCCCCCCGACGGATTGTCGGAAGAGGATCGAAATCGGAGCGGCAGTGCATGAACACCGAAGGGAGTCTAGTTCGCGCGATCCGGGAGATAGAGCAGAGTACTCTGCCGCTGTTCTCTGGGGCCATGAATCAGGAGAGGCAAGACCGATGGCTGGAGATGCGAGCTTCCTCTCGTCGTCGGTTGCAGCAATAGTGGCAGACACAACCGTCCGACTTTGATCTTCCGGCTCGCCCGCCGCCAGCAGGTGACCGCTTCTGCGGGGAGATTCTGCACTTGGGTTTTAACGTTGCAGTCGCACTGCGCGGTGGCATTCGCGCTGATTGGCTGGAGAGCGGAGTGTCTTGCGCTGCACGCTTCTGCTGCTTCTTGGCTCCGAGTCGAGTGGAGACAGCCGTTGGTGTGAAGTCTTTGGACGAAGTCTTTGGGCGAAGTCTTTGGGACGGAGGGTTTGGCGGTGGTGACTGTGATGAGATCGCCGCGCCCCGACCCTGCGGAGGCAAAAGCCCTGTTCCAACAACAGCAGTGCCGTCGTCGTTCGTCGACGATCTCCAGCCTAACCCGAGGGATTGCCCGCGAGTCCGGTTTCAAACCCTGGCCGCACCCCCCCCGCCCTGCCTAGCTCTGCTTCGTTCTGTCTGCCGTGACCTGTGTGACCTCGAGTAGTGTGCATGTGCTGTGCGCGGTGCGTGTGGATGGTGGGTGGATAAAGACCTGTAGCGGCGAACAAGTGTGGAGGAGGAAGACGAGAACGGCCGTGTCCGGTCTTGTTCTCACTCCCCCATCCAGCTGGCCAGCAGCTGCCAGCACCGCCTATAAAACTCCTCCCTCCCACCCTCGACTTCCCTTCCCTTCCCTAGCCCCGTCCTTGTCAACGTCCACCACGGTCAATTGTTGTATGTGGTCTCCCTTCCCCTCTCAGACAGACCGCTCGTACTCCACGGCAGCTGACCCTGCTAAAGCAACAGAACAAAGAACGCAAGAAAGAAGAAGAAAAAGCGAACTTGCAAAATCCAGTTGGAAGCGCAATCCACACTTATACGTAGAAGCTCGTATCTTCCACATCGAGTCCACGCTTGCCAGCTTCCATCAGCCCCCTCCTAAAGCCAGCAAGGAAATCCGCCACCCTCCCCCCCCCGGGACCCCCAAGCAAACATGTCTTCTCACGGCAACAACAACAACAACAACAACAACAACAACGAGAGCCCTAGCATCCGCGATCGTCGTGGCTCGCTCAACCCGGGATCCAGCCTTTCTGACTTCCTGTCGTCCAACCGTCAGCCACAGCCTCCATCCGCCTATCCGGGCCCCATCACCACTGCCGCTGCACACGCCAATACCCAGCGACGGATGAGCATGTCGAGCGCCAACGGTTCGCCTCCTCAGGGTCCTGGTACCTTCACCTTCCGGCGTGGATCCGTCTCCTCGATCTCATCTGTATCCTCGGTGCAGGACGAGAGCGCCATTGATGATTCCGAGTCGGCTTCCGGCAGCCCCAGCAGCCCCTTCGTCCGACGGATGAGCTGGGGTGCCAGAGCTCTACGCGATGTGCGTCTCCCCGGATCGGCCAGAGTACCTCCAAGTCCCAGTACTTCTTCGCCGACGATCTCTCGAGGTATGTCTCCCCTCTCCTCTCTCCGATCGCCGCTTACATCTGACCCCCCCCCCCCCATCAGGATTCTGGCTTGACAACAAGGCTAGCGGATACCCAACCGATCCGGCCCTCCAGCAGAGGCGGCAGAGCATGCCAGGACCTCCAGCGCACGCTATGCCCCCGCCCAAGGTAGCCGCCCCGGATCCTCTCCAGGAGAGGCTGCTCCGAAACGAGCTCTACATGGACTAAGCCCTTCGCCGACCACTCTCGTTCCCTTTCCGTCCGGAGTTTTGCGGAAGTCTCTTGTATTGCCTTATGATGTGCTATTGTTTTCTTTTCCTTGGGAGTTCGAAAATCAGAATATTCATCCGACGTATCTTTATGCCACCTCCATGCTTCTTGCTCTTCTTCTCATTGGCATTATTATTCTTCTTTGGGAAACTGTATGAATACTTACTTAGGGAGCCTGTTTTCTGAACTTGCTTGCTCTTGTCTAGCCTGGATCTTCCTCTAGCACTTACGCTCACTCGCTTTGTTCGCTCCACCTGGTCCGCTTGTTTTGCTTTTGTATCTTCCATATCGGTGACTTTTCTGATTATTGTATCAAGTACCGGTCCCTTATATTCACATTATCGGTGTTGATTGATCATGGTTTTTTTTTTGAAGTTATCTGCACAAAACTACGGGACGAAATGGGTTGTATTTTTTTCTCCTGCCAGTTGTCTCTTTTTCGGTTTTGTTTGCCTGGCTGCGATTCACTGGAATTGAAAGGGGTCCAACTTCCTCTGTCTTTCCCGTTAGATGTGTCGTTGGGTTGGTGTCTCAGACACACGTGCCCTTTGAGAACGGGGAGCACGGCAACCGCGGGGTTTTATGCAGTGGGGCTGGTCCAACACCCAACAAACAAGCCATGACAGAGGTTCGCTTCGACTATCTGCTATCTCGTTGTGTCCTGTTATCTTAGTCCTAGTCAGACCGTCAGAGGTCTTCTGTGTGCATAAAAATGCATCCTTTTTAAGTTCGTGTTTTCCTCCTTTGTTTCCTTCCCTCTCGGAAGTAAGATAATGTATTACTTGATATACTTACACTACATACACACGAGCAGCGCAAAGGCTATATACTCAGTTTGCTGCGTAAAAGCTACATGCTCAGCCAGCTGCGCAAAAGCTACATGCTCGGTTTGCTGCTCAGACTGGTTGGCGACGCAGGAACAGGTACGGACGGCGCGGGGTGACTTCGTATGTACAAGCGTCCGCTCTACATACTCTCGAGTGGCCTTGGTTGGTGGGCCATGTTGACACAGGACAAGGTGGAAAGAGGGGCTATGGAATAGATGTGCGCCGTCACCGAAGCACCGTGCTGCACGGTGATGGTACTGATGATGGTGGTGGTGGTGGTGATGGTGGTGGGCGGTGATGGTGGTTTTCCCGTAGTTAGAGAGAATACCTACTACATACTGTAGACTAGATAGATACTTCTGTGGTTACTATCATGACTGAGAGCGAAGCTGGTGGAGTCGATGCTGAAGAGGTTTCTATGATGGAGATAGCTCTCTTGCTCAAAACCTCCCATCCTTCCGTTCCTCGCTGTCTGGTTCGGTTTGCTTGACCCCTCAACCCAAAATCAAGTGCTCGAACCCCTCCGTTGCCGCCAAGACCGCACTGCCTCTCTTTCTTTCGCTCGCTGGCCCTCTGGCAGCCGCTACAACAAACTTCTACCGTTCCCATCTCCCATCTCCACCTTTGTCACCTACATCACCCCTCCCCCACCTACCAACACATTCGCAACCAAAACTGCCATCCCCCTCTACCCAAACACCATCACCACAACCTCCATATCGTATCCCTATTCACTTACCACTTCCGACAAAACACTACAGTCTCCTTCTATCAACATGACTACCGAGGTTCGTTACATATCCCACCCGTTTGGTTGTTGCGGCCGTTGTCGCTGTCCGACCCCTCCCCCCTAAATGGGCCAAACAATCCCAACCCCCCTCCCGTACGCAACACAAACATCACCATCCACCCCTCCCCAGTCTATGATCGTGCGGTTTGTACTAACTCTAAATCCGCCTCCTCACAGCGCGAGAGGTACTCCTAACGGCTGTTGATCGGCGACTTCGACGGTGTGGATGCTAACTCCCCGTGCAGCAAGACTTTCCTCGCCAGACTGTGCGAGCAGGCTGAGCGCTACGATGGTTCGTTTGCCCCTTACCTCCCTCACGCAGGTGAGTGGTTTCCGGTGATGAATATCGATTGCTGACGATTCTCTCTTGATGGTTACAGAGATGGTTACCTACATGAAGGTTCGCGATATCCCCCCTCCTCGACGCTAGCTGGCTGATAGCTACTCCCTCCCCCTTTGACACGCCGTGGTGCTAATTCGTTCTACAGGAGGTTGCTAAGGTACGCTCACCATTGGACGCTCCATCCAGCGTGCCTGAATGGCACGGGAGAAAAAAATAATCGGAAACTCAAAGAATAAAAGAATAAAAGCGTTGACTTTTTTTTTGTGATAGCTTGGCGGAGAGCTCACCGTAGACGAGCGCAACTTGTTGTCGGTCGCCTACAAGAACGTTGTCGGAACCCGACGTGCTTCGTGGCGCATCATCTCCAGCATCGAGCAGAAGGAGGAGACGAAAAACAACGAGAAGCACATCACCAAGATCCGCGAGTATCGCCAGAAGATCGAGGATGAGTTGGAGACCGTGTGCGGTGATGTCCTGAACGTCCTCGATGAGTCTTTGATCCCCAAGGCCGAGTCCGGAGAGTCCAAGGTGTTCTACCACAAAATGTGAGTTGTACATATCAATATCCATCCTCTTTTACTAGGCCTGTGGTCTGACAATCATCCCAGGAAGGGTGACTACCACCGTTACCTCGCTGAGTTCGCCCATGGTGACAAGCGGAAGGAGGCTGCACAGGCCGCTCACGAGGCCTACAAGGTACATGGCGGTGTCCCAGTCCTTCATCAGTAGCCACGCTAACCTCGTGTCTATTTATCAGAACGCCACCGACGTCGCACAGACCGAGTTGACTCCCACCCACCCCATCCGTCTGGGTCTTGCCCTCAACTTCTCCGTTTTCTACTACGAGATCTTGAATTCTCCCGACCGCGCTTGCCACCTCGCCAAGCAGGCGTTCGACGATGCGATTGCTGAGCTCGACTCCCTTAGCGAAGAGAGCTACCGGGATTCGACTCTCATCATGCAGTTGCTTCGCGACAACTTGACCCTCTGGACCTCGAGTGATGGAAACGACGTTGAGGAGCCCAAGGAGAAGCCCGTTGAAGCCAAGTCCGAGGATGCTCCCGCCGCCCCGGCCGCCGAGGAGGCGAAATAAGCTTTCACCTTGCCGGGACCATCCTTGCGTTCATCCGGGCGACGACAATTTTACCCTTTTCTAAACGATTTGGCTTTGTTCTTTTCTTTTCCAATTGGAGACGGGTGATCTAAAGGGGGGCATATGGGAAGTTGATAAGAAGATGGGGGAATTGCTGTGATGTCTTTTCCTTGTTTTCTTTTCTGTTACTCGATGTTTTTCTTGTTTGTCCGTTGTCAGTTCACAAGACGGGGGCGAATCCTTGGGAGTATGATCTTTTGTGAAGCGTTCCGAGAGATAATACGAGGGAGTTGGAATTGTTGGCTGGTCGTATAAACCGATAGTTTGGAGAGAGGTTTTTCTACTTCTTTCCTTCTCAGCTGTTGTTTTCCGTTGCCGTTACCGTCCGTTCTTTTTTCACGGTTCGTTTTTCAGTTTTTATCTTCCGACCGGTTGGTGGTTGAGGGTATTTGGCGAAGAGGTTTTCGTGTTTGTCATTATCCATGGTCATTTACGAATCCCCCTTCTCTTTTGAGTTGAGTTGAGTTGAGTTGAGTTGAGTTGAAAGCGTGTAATTTCTTTTCTTTTCCTTCTTTTTGTTTTGTTTTTTACTTTTCTTGTTTTTATTCTCTTCGAATTGAGATACTGTTTGTTTTGGCAACCCTTTAGAATGCCATCAGGTTTCACCTCATAACTATGTGCGATCGCCTTGGAACAACGTTTCCTGTGGAGTGCCACCAGATTTAATAAAAAGAAATGGGTCGAATGAAAATGAGATGAGATGAGAGAAATCCTGTTCTCTCTTTCCTTTTCTACAGCTGGTCCGCTCAATCTCTAAGACAATCTCTACAAATGGTTCGATTGCAACCACTTCCACCTCTATCCACAGCGTTGAGGTGCGTGGTCGGGTACATCTGGAAGTGTCCCTGCCGAAGCTGCTCCCGCCGCAATACTGCAGCGACGACGTTCTCCCTCCCGAATGCCCTCTTCTGCTTGGGGATGGCCACTGGTGGGGGGCTGTTTTGGAATAGGTATATATATATATATATGTATGTAGGCGGGTGGGCGCTATGCCGATAGTTTATGTAAGTACATTTAACATCGACAGGCTGCTGCAGATAGATACATATCACTCACTGATGAAATCCGGATTTCTCTCATTTTTTTTTTTTTTTCATATTTCATTTCGTTTTCCTTTTTTTTTTCCTATTAAATACGGTATACGGTATGTACATATGTAGGTAAGTACTTCTTACTTAAGTAAAGATGGCATTCTATGTAAAGGTTTGTCTTTTTTTTATTTTTTTTATATTTTTTTTTATTTTCGCCTCCTCTTCCGCCTCCTCCGCCTCCTCCTACATACCTACATACATGCACCTTTCTCCCACACCCCGCTTGGCTGGGCAGATACATAGCAAATTAGTTGAGGCTATGGCCTATGTATCTAAGCCGGTGATCCATGATCCAAGTGAAGAACTCCGCCCCCGGCTTGTTTGCTTGCTTTGTCTAGATAGATGTATACTTGCTTGCCTTGCCGGGGTGGGAACGGGTGGAACGACGGACAACGGGGGTGGGTGGGAGATAGATGAAGCTCCTTGTGATTTGCCAACCAAAATATCTTTGCAATGTATCCACCCGCAGAGCAACAGAGAGCGGGCGCGTGAAACCTCTACAATACATATGTATGTATGAGATCTGCAGGCAGCCGTCGTAGGTCTAAAGGTACTTAGGTATCATACATACATGGCGCGGCAAGATGCGTGCCACGTTGGGTATGGTACCTACGTACCGCCAGCGCTGTCTCCCTGTCGCTGTTGCCCGCCGTTCTATCCCTTGGTCCGGCGAACATGTGCATGGGAAATTGCACGGTATCGGATGGTACAGTCACTCGACCACAGTCTACTGCAGCATAGTGACTGTGCCATCTGATACATGTTTTTCCATGTGTTTGCCGGACCAGAATATACAGTTCTACCGCTGTACGCAGAGTACTGTACGCAGTTGGATGGGCTAATGTTGGGGTTGTCGGTGCCGTGGGTGGGTGGTATAGGTAGGTGTAATGCGACATGAGTATGGAGGTATCCTTCTTGATCAAAACACATTCACACAAACGCCTATGGTCGATGATAGGCTGTGCTACGATGGTTTGAACTTTTTAGAGATTCTTGGACCCATGAATACATCTAGAGCGGTGGTGGATGCGGCCGAAAAAAAAGCAACTACTATTACAGTGGGTCGTGTACATAGCTAAGTAGGTGCCATGCTGCTCAGCGGAGCTTGGTCATCTCCAGGATATCATGGCGGTGGAAAAACGAGCGGTTACGTTTCCCAAGTATGTCTATGCACTCGTCAGCCCGGTGTCCCTTATCCCGAGGAACCGTCTCCCGAAAGGAGGGAGGGGCTGCTTACACATTGGCACACTGAGTAGTCCGAGGACAGCCTGCATCACGCCCAGGATCCAAAATATCCTCCACACGCCAGCCTGCGCGACCCAGTCAACGGCTCTCCACGTGAGCGCGAACGAGAAGAAGTTTTTGAACACAAGAAGGCACGTAAAGCTCTCGATGGCTAGATCTCTGTGCGCGTCGACGAGATAGAGGGCGCTGGCGGTGGCGCCGAGAACCATGCCCATGACTTCCATGCCGAAGAAGAAGGAGGGAAGGTAGGGTCCGTAACTGCGGGTGTCGCTGCAGGTGTACCCGAAGCCGACGAGGCCGATCACACTGATCACCGTTTGGGGGATGACGAGGAGGATTCGGAATTCGGGCTCGTAGATGCCGTGGTTACGCTTGGAGAGAGCTTTGGCGGACCAGTCGGAGAGCAAGCCCGAGACCAGGAAGCCTAAAACTGCTCCAACGAAGGCGCCGATGTACATGTAGCCGGTTTTTACTTCGGTGAACCAGAGAGGCGGGCCCATGAACTACCGTCAGTCAGCAAATGCCGAATGGTTCTTCGAAGGAAAGGACAGTGCTCACAATTATTCCCAGGACAACTCCGATCATCACGGTCCATCCAATCAGTGCACCCTGTGTAAACATTCCCCAGAGGATTGCGGGATGGAATAGCAACGGGAACGGCCGGAGGACGAGTTTGAAGATACTCTCGTCGGTTTTGCGCCCGTTGAAGAGAGCGAGTCTCTTGAGGTATGGTGTTCGGGTTTTTGGAGGTGCTCGCTGTCTCTTCTCCTGCCCCCTCTGCAAACGCTGTTCAGATGCGTTGGCGGACGTCGGTTCTGCTGGTGGCCATCGCTGTTGGGTGGAGTTTGTATTCTGCGTGTACATCAAATTCTCGGTGGATGGTATATCGGTGTTGATTTCCCGGCGATAGGCAGTCTCAGGGACCATAAAGAATACCTTTTCGATCTGTTAGCCATTTCCCAGCAGACTTTGAGAGGCTGAGCCTACAGCAGGAAACAATATTGCGGAGAATATGCCGACGAAGTAGAACGGCCATCTCCACGACATCTCAAACGTCATTTTGCCCACAATCACCGGTGTGAAGAAAGCTCCGCCGTACAGGGCAAAGTTGGTGAACGCCATCCTCTTGCCTCGTTGCTAAAACCACGTCAGTCCAGCATTCGTTTGGCCCTCAATGAGGCCTGCATACATGCACCGGATATCTATCGCCACCTATTAGCCCACTCCCGCTCTCCCCCACGTTTCTTGGGGGCTCACAAATCTCCAATCGAAGCATTGACCAACGCCTCGAACGGCGCAACGGCAACGCCCTGAATCACCCTCGCCCATAACAGAGAGTTGTAGGTCGTCGCAGCTCCGCCCCAAATCGAGCTTACGACCAACAGCACCGTACCGACGACGTAGAGATGCCTCTTTCCCCACACTCTCGCCGAAGGTACAAAGATGAAGCCCGCAACACCAACCCCAAGAAGATGCCATCCTTCAACATGTCAGCGATGAGCCCGCAGTGGTGGAAGGGCAGGCGATCGGACGAACCAGTCAGGAGTGCCACATCCATGAATTTCTTGTCCCAGTAGAATGCTAGGGTGACAGTATTTGCAGCGAGTATCGGACCGAGTCTGCACCACGTAAGTTAGAACCCTCCGGCCCAGCAAGCACGGACGGGCACCCACGTAGCGGCCATAATCTACGGGGTCGCGTCAGTGCAGTCCCAGCAGGAAGCAACATGCAAAAGAGGACCCTCACCGACACGAGGCACAGCACCACGGTGATGGTATCTCTCTTCGCCAGCGACCAATTCTTGTATCACCGACCCGGTCAGCAACATGATCGCCTGTTTCCAAGCACTGCTATCGCTCGTCGGAGTGTCGTTGCACGCATACCAGCGGATCGTCAGGATGGTCGGATGGCTGCGGAATCAGCACGATAGGCTTTTTCCCCGACAAGTCATATTTGAGTCGCGGATCCAACTGCTCGGCTTGGTTGATTGTGGGGTCAAGCTCAGAGACCGAGTTCATCAACGCCGTGCCTTTTTTTTGTTGTTGCGTAGCTCCGTTAGCTACCGATCGGAGGTCTGGGCGCAGAGAAGGGGCACATACCAGGCACATGCTTCGACCGTCGGTCCTCGAGAATTCCCAAGCCCATGTTTGGATGAGATTTCGGGACGCGTGAGGGGACGATGGGAAGAGTTATTGGCTGTTATTGATGCGATCAACCTATGACCTAGATGGGCATCTATGTACAGGTGAGGACGCAAGTTTTGTGCTATGCCGGGGGGGGGGGCGAGGTCGACAAAAGCAAGTTTGGCTTTAGGAAGCGAGGCAAGAGCTCCGGTCCAAGGAGATATGTAGAGCATGTATGTATGATATTCCCGCTCATATGTATGTATCGGTAACCTCGGAAACGGGCTCAAACAGGCATGGGGGCCAGACGGCAGCTTTGTTCGAGGATGCTGTTGTATGCACGCAACAATGTGGATCGGCAGGTGGTGCTTGCAAGACTAGAGCACTTAGCTTACATACGTCGCTGGCTGGTGGGTTGGGTTCCTTGAACAACTTCGGGATCACCTAGGTGATCCCGGTTGGAGTCTCTCGCAGTCGAGGGTGCCATCTGAAACAGCCACCAAGTCGAAACCTGACTTACTTATTTACCCATCAAGATGGAACTAACCATTTAAGTATGTATATAGGCGGGCGAGCTGATAGCTGGTGACGCTTGTGGGCCACGTCTGCATACCCCCTGCTGCTTTGTGGAGAAGAGCAAAGAGGAAGCTACTTATGCAGACTTATGTATATATAGCGGACAAAGTGATGCATCCAAGGTGACTGATCCCTTACCAAGACGGTCATGGTGGGCAACACTAAGCAGTCCAGAGCCCGTTTGTACAAAAGCTCCTCCCTTCCTCAAGTTTGTTGTTGAGCTCACCTTTCGTTACCATCCCCTCTTTGAAAACCCCATCTTTGATACCTACCACTTTTAATCTCGCCAAGTACCACTTCCCGATAATCACGATGAAGTACACCGCCGCACTCCTCGTTGCTTGTGTTGTTGCCTCCGCCAACGCCCAGTCCTTAAATGGCCTCCCGTCCTGTGCAGTATGTCTGGCGAACAATATCTCGATTTTCAGCATAGCCCAGCTAATGTTTCGCCTTTAGATCGTGTGTGCCACGCCCATGCTCACGACCAATGCTTGTAACCAAACGGACTTCAAGTGCATCTGCGGGCAGGAAAATTTCTTGCAAGGAATTTCCGCCTGCGTCCAAAAGGATTGTAGTGCCGATGACCAAGAGAGTAAGTCATCCCCTGCGCGCTCACGAACAACACGAGGCGTATCACTGATGGTTGAAAACAGAGACGCTAGAGTTCGCCCAGAATTTCTGTTCCCAGGCTGGAGCTCCCATTCCATCGTCGATCATTAATTCCCTCACAGCATCCGCCGCCTTCTCCCCCACGACCACCTCGTCTGGATCCGCCCGCGCGTCCACCACTACCGGCACAGCCCAATCTGCCGCTGCTACTGGTGCTGCCGGCAAATTTGGCGTCTCTGGGCTCGGTGTCGCCGCTGCTGCTGCCGCTCTGTTCTTGTAATCGGGCTGTGTCGGTGACTTTTTTCCGGGGGAGTGGAGGGGAGGGCTGGGATTCGTATTGCGATTATGAACTGTATTAATGACGAGATTCCATTTGCTTGTGTCCATTTCGCGTCGGTTTCTTTGGGTGAGGTAAAAACTGTTCACGCGTAGCTAATCGTTGCTATCTATTCCTCATCTAATTCAACCCTTTTTTCGGTCCACGCGTACATATCTAGCGGAAACATTCCTAACCCTAAATCTAAGGCGGATATCTAATGATGTTTCTCGTCCCCGTCGTCTGAAGGGGTGTTACCGTGTCCAGTATTTGCACACCTAGCATGCACGGCCCAGAAGAGTAAGCTGTCTGCCCAGGACGTTCAGAGACAATGGAGCAAACCAAGATCCTGGGAAAGGCAATGGAGGCGGAACTATCGGATGCTTGGCATGGAGACGGAATAGGGATCATGCGGAAGCGAGGAAACACTTTCGGATTCAAGGTTGAAAGAAGGCTTGGCATTCGTCTGGACTCAGATTATGTATGTAAGTACTTACAATTGTGCATACATTCTTGGCCGAGAAACACTCAGATCCGATTGAAGCTGGGCTGGAGTAAGGGGTGGCAACCACTTTGGTTTGGAAGGAATTATAACCACAGAGATGCTCTCTACTGATCTACTCACGAGTTATGTGGCTATTAGATATACGAGTGATATACTATGGTCAGGTAACCGGGTAACGGCCCCGGAGCACATAAAGTTTTGGGAGAAAAAAAGGCATCAAATCCAATCCAAGCTGTCCGACATCCACCACCAGAACCCACGACCCTTCGATTTTTCCTTTCGTTAACCGGCCCTACACAAACACCCTCAAGATGTCTTCCTTCTGGGATGCCTTGACCAGCCGGAAAACGTCCTCCTCCGCTTCCAACACCGCGCTCCCTGCTACATTCGCGCCGCCTCCAGACGCTGGCGACACCGCACCCACGTCATCTTTCACCTCGCACGCTCACCAGCCCACATTCGACTACGCAGCCGCCGGCAATGTTTCCTCCTTCCTCACCAGCGATCCCTCCACACTACACCCGCTCGCCGACCTCGGTGGCGACCTGACGTACCTCGACCTCGACGAAGCAGCCCTGTCCTCCCTCCCGGGTGCCCGTACCGCCCTCCCTTCACGAGGGTGGTCCGACGATCTTTGCTACGGCACAGGTGCGACATATCTCATAGCGCTGACAATGGGTGGCGCATGGGGCCTGGTCGAGGGACTCAACAAGACTTCTGCAAACGCCCCGCCACGCCTGAAGCTCAACGGTGTGCTCAACGCAATCACACGGAGAGGCCCATTCATGGGCAACAGCGCGGGGGTTCTGGCGATGGTTTACAACGGTATCAATAGTACTGTCGGCTACTACCGTGGGAAACATGATACCGCCAACTCGATTATCAGTGGCATGATTGCCGGCGCAATCTTCAAGAGCACAAGGGGTGCCAAGCCCATGGCCGTGTCGGCGGGGATTGTGAGTGCTACGGCGGCGGCGTGGAGCGTGGGTTCCAAGGCGCTATTGTAATGGTGCGGAAGGGTGTTTCTTTCTCAACTCTGGGTTCGGTGCAAAAAAATTGTTTCGCTCATTCTGTGGGAGCAATGTAAAAGACGGGGGATGCGAGATGATGATATGGGTGGGGCGTACGTGTGCGATTGGGGTTTAGAAGGCGAGTGGAGTGGGTTTGCATTTTCGCTCAATCTTTGTACAATACTTCCTACCTTGCGGGGCTTTTCTTTTGCGTGACTTGTTCTTTTCTTATCACAGAGCTGAAGGGCTTCTGTTTCTTGCACTATTATGGCCACGGGGCAGTTCCGTCTATCTGTACTAACAATACTGCTGTGCTTCTTGCGGTCAGCTCGTCCTGAAGACATGCACTTCCTTATCTCTTTAGCGACCGTCCACATAAGGACACATATCATCACCACGTCATGGCGTGCGCGTAAGCGGGTTGTCGTTGGCAGCAAGCCGCAACTGCAAAAGGGCCGCAACCTGTCATCGGCCAGGACTCTAGTTAGCCAACATTTGGATCCGTCAGGACTGAGGTATTCCACGCATTGGTGTGGGGGTTCGGCCTTTTTCTCACAAGTCCTCAGTATGGACATTTAAGCGCCGCGTCGCGTTTATTCACTGCCTTTGACTACCCGTATCCGCCGGAAGTTATAGATAGCGGCAATCTTTTTTGCTCCACCCCACTCCGAGGCAGATGGCAGAGAAGAAATGGGAGGAAGCGAAGAATTGGGCCTAGTCACGCATAACCAATCCGGCCTACAATGTCAAGTGTCGTCCAAGGCAAAGAAACCGCCCGGATCCAGGACCAACAAAGACAAGGAAGACCACAGCGTCCCGGTACTACCAACTGAAGACGGGACATGCGCTTACCGGTCAGTATCTGAAATGGATTGGCAGTAGGGAAGACGATATGTGCTGGTGCTGCAAACCCGGAGCAACTCAGACCCGTGAGCATCTGTTTAAGGTGTGTACCGCCTGGAAGAAGCAGCAGGAAATCTTCTGGGAGGCAGTACGAGCACAAAAGAAACGCGGAAGGGATCGGTTCGTATAGCAGATCTCTTTGCAGGTGAGCGCTGCACTGAGGCAATACTCGAGTTTTTGGAGTCAACCGATGTCGGGAAGGAAGGCTAGAGAAGAGGAGTGGGAGCAAGCAAGCAATGGCACTGCGGAAGAGCAGGAGGAGGTAGTGGAAGGAGAGGAGGAGTCAATGGAGGTGGAGGTGGAGGGTGATAGTGATGGTGGCGTGTAAGATAGCTATTGAGTAGGCCAAGAGGGCCAAAGGGAGAGCCGCATAGCTATTCGCGGTTGGTGTTGGCGTTCGCCGTAGTCTGGAAAGGCTTATATCTAGTTAAATGCGAAATAAAATCGATGCCCCCCCCCGGCTGTGCACTGTTATCCGTTGCGCAGGGCACCTTATTCTTACATGTGCGTACATGTTTTTTTCATTTCGTTTTTTCATTTCTCGGTGGCCAAAGCTGTACCGTATTATCTCACTTATAAGGCCCCCCATATAAACGCCACTGTTACGCAATACCACTACAAGCGCACACTAACGCGCTGAAGGACTAGCGCAATATCAACTCGCGCTTGTGCACTAGGACCGAATTTTTGCGAGCACCGCGCTCTGCCTGTAGGATCTACAAATGTAAAACTCATCTGCATGCCAACAAAAGCCGTACCCAAGTCCGCATCTTCATCCTGATCACCCTCAGTGTCGGTAATTTGCGGGAAAGAAATGACATGGCTGCGCAGAGGTTTCCCTACCATCCTAGCACTTCCCGGAGTTCCTACAGCTGGTGGTGCGGCTGGTATGGTCGTTTATGCGGCGTGGCATGCGGCCGGTGAAAAGTCGGTGATCACCTCACGCTGCTGTAACAGACCGACGGTGTTTCCTGAGCTTGATACAGAGTGTAATTTCACTGTGGTGAAGGGACCGAGAGAACCAGCCATCCGAATGCGGAATACGATAGTAGAATGAGGATAGATCTCTGTGAATAGCCGCGCCGAGGTACGCTCGAGCCAGTTGCGGCGTACAACACGTCCCAGTTTTCGCTCCTCAAACGCAGCGCGTAGTTGTTTCTCAAGTTCCTCCCACCGTGGGTTGCCGTGCAGTATGCGTGTGGGTATGTTGATTCGCTTGTAGTAGCAATGTCTCACTCTGCGAAGATCTCGATGATTAGTGCCTTGCGGTGATAGTCTGATAATCTCACAGCGTACCTTCTTCCAATTCATGACCTGGTTCTTTCGCTAGAGCCCGAACCGTACTCGTACCTCCTCACGTGTAGGTTTCTGTTGCCCACCATTCCCATCGTCCATCCGCCGTGTTCTGCTTGGACAATACTCCGAGCTTAAACTGAGCGTTCTTCATCCCTTGCCTCTTTAAGGAGAGGCCGCTGGCAGAGGAACCCAGCGAGGGAGCACAGCAATTGGGTGTTTGCGAGGCCTTGGCCGTTGTTTGAACTTAGCTAATGAACGCTTGCTGGGAGTTCGAGCGTGCGAGAGGATCGTCGTGAGGAGTTGTACCGGCTGCGGCGAGCTTGACGATGATGGATAGCCGTGCTGGGCCGGGCTGGGGTGGCCCTGGGGCTGATCACCTGACGTTGCAAAAGGCTCGGCACGCTACCTGTAAGAGGTCTAGCGCGCCTAGCGCGTCACGACTGGCGTTTATAGGGGACCTTATAAGTGAGATACATAATACGGTAGGTTGGTAACGGGTGCTCTGGATTTGGGTCGGCTCGATTTCCGGTTCCTGGGCTTGTGGAAGAGGACGGGGGTTGTTGATTGATGCAGGTGCACCGGCCATGTGCCTGCTTGCTTGCTTGCTGTCATACGCCAGAGGGGTGCTTGCTGCCTGCATTAGATAACTTGCTGATAAACCAACATGGACATCCCGGAGAAATGTATATATACTCTACAAAGGCCACCGTGGAGCTCCATTGGTGCACATCAGACGTGTGCTAAAGACGATGAATGACCTCGTCTGGGGCTCTCGGCGTACGTTGTGCTTTGCGAGGTAGTCTTGGAGCTTTAGAAGGCTATGGTGGTTCGTGGATATTTGCGGTGATGGAGGTCTGATATCTGGAGCTCGAAGGCGAATGGGTACGTACGCGAGCCTTGAGGAGAGCTGGAACAGCACCGTGGAGTAGGAGGATAGATCGGCTGCCTCATTGAGGTTGTCGAGAAGTTCGAGTTGGTCCCGTGTACTACCCCCTCGATCGAGGAGAAGCAAGAGCAAGGTAAGGTAGCAAGGAGTTAACACTGCATCCGAAAAGAACACCTTTCAACTGCAGCTACACCTTCAAGTCAGGATTGGAAGAACCCTCTAGAGCCCTGTCGTTCCCCACACCCTCAGCGTCGAAAAAAAAATAGTTCCTCTTATCTTACGTCTTTCTTCTTCTTTTCTTTTCTCTTCTCGTCCCTCTCTCGCAGCCGTTTGAACTAGACAGAACCCCCTTTTGGCGCGTTCTGCAGTATCATCACTATCCTTTTACTACCTACTGGATCTCCTTCTTGTCAAACCGCGAATCGAGTTCGAACTGTCCCAACGTCAGCTCAGCCCTCCGTCCATCACGCGTGTCCCACGGGGGATCCCACAAAACACTAGCCGGCTGACTACATCCAACAACTACAATTACTGAGGCGTTCCCGGAGAAGTCTGCGATGGAGCGTGCGTACGCTTCGAGCGGAGAAGAGGTCCTCAACTTCTTCCATGTTGATGAACACAGAGGTCTAAGCGAGAAGGAAGTGGCAGATGCGCAAAAGAAATACGGAAAGAATTGTATGGAGCTCCCCCTCGAAAGAATGAAGGAAAGGGGTGGTGTTGATGCGGTTGTGGTTGCATTGTGCTGACACTGATGCGATCTTTCCAGCCCTACCGGAAGAACCTCCTACACCGCTATGGCAGCTCGTTTTGGAACAGTTTAAAGATCAACTTGTCATAATATTGCTCTCGTCTGCTACCATCTCGTTCGTGCTTGCTATATTGGAGGGTGGTGATGATAAGACTGCCTTTGTGGACCCTGCAGTTGTTAGTGTCTTCGCGCCGTCGGAGAGATTAATGGAATGCTGATGGCTCGAGTAGATTCTTACTATCCTAATCCTTAATGCCGTCGTCGGGGTGTCGCAAGAGAGCAGTGCCGAGGCTGCCATTTCCGCGTTGAACGAGTACTCGGCGAGCGAAGCCAAGACGTTGAGGAACGGACGTCTTACCCACATCCGCGCCGACGAGCTCGTTCCTGGTGATATCGTTGATGTTGCTGTCGGGGACCAGATTCCCGCTGACTGCCGCGTTCTTTCGATCATGAGCAATAGCTTCCGTATTGACCAGGCTATCTTGACCGGCGAGAGTGAGAGTGTTGGAAAAGACACCCGCACCGTCAAAGATGAAGGTGCGGTCAAGCAGGATCAGATCAATATGCTCTTTTCCGGAACTACTGTTACTGTTGGACATGCCAGGGCTGTGGTCGTTTTGACCGGTAATTCTACGGCGATCGGAGATATTCATACCAGCATCACCTCCCAAATCTCGGATCCTACCCCGCTCAAACAGAAGCTTAACAGCTTCGGCGATGTTCTGGCGAAGGTCATCATGGTTATCTGCATCGTGGTCTGGCTTATCAACGTCCGTAACTTCAGCGATGAGGCACACGGCGGCTGGGTCAAGGGTGCCATCTACTATCTGAAGATTGCTGTCTCCCTCGGCGTCGCCGCTATCCCGGAAGGTCTCGCTGTAGTCATCACTACTTGTCTCGCCCTCGGAACCCGCAGGATGGCTGCCAAGAATGCCGTTGTGCGCAGCCTGCCTTCGGTTGAGACTCTGGGAAGCTGTAGTGTTATCTGCTCGGACAAGACCGGTACCCTGACCACTAACCAGATGAGCGTTGCCACGGCTGTTACCATCTCGGAGTCCCAAATGGACCTCGATGAACTTACCCTGGATGGAACCAGCTTCGCACCGGTTGGAGACGTCAAGACCGCCACCGGCAAGATCCTGCCTTCGGCTGCATCCCACTCCGCCACCATCAAACGGCTCGCCGAAATTGCCTGCATTTGCAACGAGTCTGCGATAGCCTATGACGCCAAATCCAACGCTTTTATCAACGTTGGTGAACCCACGGAATGTGCCCTCAAAGTCATGGTTGAGAAACTCGGTGTTCCCAAGGCCACTGCCAACGGTTCCGCCGGTTCCGTTGCAATCCACGAACGCATGCACGACGCCAGCAATCACTACGAATCCTACCTCCCCCGAATCGCAACCTACGAGTTTTCCCGCGATCGTAAGAGCATGTCTGTACTTGCCGGTACCAATGGTTCCTCTGTTTTGCTCGTCAAGGGCGCTCCGGAATCCATCTTGGATAGGTGCACCTCCGCTATGGTTGGCGTCAACGGTTACAAAGTCCCCTTTGGCACAAAGACTCGGGAATTGGTGGACAAGAAGCTCTCGGAGTATGCCAACCGTGGTCTTCGTGTGATGGCTTTTGCCGTTGTCAACGATATTTCTAGACACCCCCTCATCGGAAAAGCCACCACAACCGAGGAATACGCCACTTTGGAACAGAACATGACTTTCGTCGGACTCGTCGGAATGTTGGATCCCCCCCGCCCCGAGGTTAGGGAATCGATCCGGAAGTGCCGTGAGGCTGGCATTCGTGTCGTCGTCATCACCGGTGACAACAAGCAGACGGCCGAAACCATCTGCCGGCAGATCGGAGTGTTCGATGAGGATGAGAATCTCGATGGGAAATCCTACACCGGAAGGGAATTCGATGCTTTGAGTGATTCGGAGAAGTTGGCGGCCGCCCAGCGGGCCAGCTTGTTCTCTCGCACGGAGCCCGCCCACAAGTCCAAACTCGTTGACCTCCTCCAAGGCGCTGGCGAAGTCGTAGCCATGACCGGTGACGGTGTGAACGATGCCCCGGCGTTGAAGAAGGCCGATATCGGAGTGGCCATGGGATCCGGTACCGACGTAGCAAAGCTTGCTGCTGATATGGTTCTCGTCGACGACAACTTCGCCACCATCGAGCTCGCTATCGAAGAGGGACGCAGCATCTACTCCAACACCCAGCAGTTCATCCGCTACCTGATCTCCTCCAACATTGGCGAAGTCGTTTCCATCTTCCTCACTGCCGCCCTTGGCATGCCTGAGGCGCTCATTCCCGTGCAACTCCTCTGGGTCAACCTGGTCACCGATGGTCTTCCCGCCACCGCGCTCTCCTTCAACCCTCCGGACAACGAGATCATGCGTCGCCCTCCTCGCGGTCGCGACGAGCGCCTCGTCACCGGTTGGCTCTTCTTCCGCTACATGGTGATCGGCACGTACGTCGGCTTCGCCACGGTCTGCGGCTACGCCTGGTGGTTCATGTTCTACCACGCCGGCCCACAGATCACCTTCTCCCAGCTATCGTCGTTCCATCGCTGCTCGCGTGAGTTCTCGGAGATCGGGTGTGACATGTTTAGCAACCACATGAGCAGATCCGCCTCCACCGTGTCCCTGAGCGTCCTCGTCGTCATCGAGATGTTCAACGCTATGAACGCTCTCAGCTCGAGCGAATCCCTGCTGACCATGCCCCTGTGGAGGAATATGAAGCTCGTTGCGGCCATCTCCTTGAGTATGGTGCTGCACTTTGCTCTGTTGTATACTCCAGTTCTGCAGGTTAGTTCCATCTCCCCCCTCCTCCATCTCTTTCATAACTAACAATCGGGAAAAAAAAGTCGCTGTTCTCAATAGTCCCCCTCAACTGGGACGAGTGGAAGGCGGTCATCTACATTTCACTCCCCGTGGTGTTCATCGATGAGGCACTCAAGTGCGCCGAGCGAATGTGGTTCCTGCCGCATCCGGCGGTGGCCTCAACAAAGCCCAAGATCGAGTAGAGCGGAGTCGCGTGTATGAGTTCGGTGTGGTAAAAAGGGATAGAAGAAGAGTTGATTCTTTTATTTTCTTTGCTTCGTTTCGTTGTCTCTATTTCTTTTTCTTAGATGGTATTACATTCAATACACTACTGTGCTACTAATCTCCTTGCGTTTGGATCAATGGACTGGGAGATGGTGGGTAGAGAGGACAGAGAGGCGTGTGTATGTTAAAGCTAGAAGTGAACGAATCCAACAGGATATATCGAATCATCACAGACAGCAACACAGACGTCTAGTTTTGTTTCGGGTAGTTTTTTTTTTGGCAAACGCACATCAGAAGCACCTACACATTTGCCCCCCAATCTCCATCTCCATAGTCCCATACCAGCCAAGCAATCCACCGATCATCTCGTCGTAAGTAGTATGCAGTGGGGGTGGTGATACGTGTGTATGAGTAATTGTTGGGTACATCTGCCTTTGCCCGTTCTGCTGCTTTAGTCTTGTCTCCCTGTATTACCGCCATTGGTCAGCATATCTTTTCCAGCAGGGTGTGTGTGCGCGCGCGCGCGAGAGAGAGAGGGTGGGTGCGCACCCTTCAGCAGCCTCTTGACGACCTTGTCCTTGGTGATGACGTAGACGTGGGCGCCCCAGCCGGACAAAGCGTCCCTGTCGACGGCGTTCAAGAGGGCCTGCGAGCAGGTCTCGAACAGGTCCTCGGGCCCGAGGTCGGGCTCCCACAGGCTCTCGCAGGTGCCGTAGAGCTGGGGGCTCGCGGTGCCGCTGACGATGAAGTCCTTGGCGAAGTCGATGCAGCCGATCGAGTCGAAGCCGCAGATGAACGGCTTGCCGGTGCGCTGGTTGATGCCGGCGATCACCGGCGAGACGAAGTACGCTCCGAACCGCCGCTGGTACAGCGTCGACGACACGAGGTTCGCCATCGTCTCCGGCTCGATCGACCGCTCCTCGCGCAGACGGTACAGGTTCACCTTGTAGCGCATGAGCTCCGACCTGTGGGACGTGTGCGTTACTAAGTCAGTGGCCCCGGGAGGGGACGAGGGGAAACCCACATCGTGGCAACGTCCGTGGCCAGTCCCGTCAACCCCAGATACGCATCGCCGTACGAGAAGATCTTGGGGAAGTTGTTGGAGACTGTGAGTGCCTGCATTCCGAGACGAAGGTCGCATCCGATCGCGACGCAGTCCTTGCCGATCCTGTTTCGACCAATGCGTCCATTAGCTGTCCTCGCCCTCATCATCGAACGAGAGCGGGAAACGTACATCGCGACGACGGCACCTCCGTTTATGCCGAAGGGATCCGGCTACAGAATTGCTTATTAGCTTGTTTGCATGGTTGCTTGTTTTTTGTTGCCTTGGTTTAATACGCTCTTGCTCTCTCTCCCCCGGTGGTGGCACAAACTTACCATTCTGGAAATATGTTCTTTTTGCGACAAAGAGGAAGCTGGCGGAACTCGGAAAGGTGCTCGTGGACGCTCTGGGAGAAGTACGGGACAAGCGTGGGATGGAGCGTGATGGCGGAGGTCGTGCGTGGGATGGGAGGAGTTGAAGCTTGAGGTGTTGCGGAATGAGATAGTTACCGCCAAGACCTTTCCAGTCGGCTGGCTAGCTGAGCCGCAGTGGGTGAGATTATATGAGGGACACATTGCGTCGGAGACTGAAATTCGGTTGACACTACATACTCTTACATTACAGCATTTACATATACGCCTCCATAAGTACAAGGCAGCAGTCGTAACCAACACGTGTTCGTGGTTACAGAGCTCACGCAGGATGTTGTCCAACAGCGCCCTCAAGCCTACAGCTCCTCTCGGAACCGACTCTCCCTTATTCCGCTCGCCTCCCCATCCACCTCCACAATGCCACTGATCTCCGCATTCAGGACTACAGGATTGTCCTTGGCCCGATACAGCGTGTTCCCCTCGGCATCCCTGACGACCGTCGAGGTCTCTACCGTCGTGGACTGGAATAGTGGCACCGCCTCGACGGTGGCGTCCGAGCCGAGGGGCACGGAGACCGCTTCCTTCGTGACAATGGTCTCGGCGACTGACTGTGCGATGATCTCAGAATGCACGGGGGCGGCGGGAGTACTCGGTGCGTCCGCGTAGGCTTCGTGGGAGTCGGCGGAGTCGGCGGCGACGTCGGGGTCGAAAAAGGCGCTTCCGATGCTGCCGCGGTGCTTGTGGGTCTGCTCGAATTTTGGAGTTGGTTCTGCGCTCGGAACATCAGGCTCAGTCGCCGGCTCCGGGTTCGCATTGCTACGTTTACCGAACAAACGTGCATCCCATAATTCGTCGGCAGGTTTCTCCGCACTGTGGGGAGGCGTCGCCTGGCGGCGCTCCTCTTCGGCTTCTGGTGTCGAGGCGGCTGGAAGGGCGGATGTGGGGGTGACCGATGGTTCGGTATGCTCGAGACCTGTCTCTAGCGCTGTCGACGGCCGGGCAAATTCCGAACCAAGAGTGGTAATGCCTGTGCGATCTGCGGTCCTGCTGGAACCGGCTGTGGTGAGCTCTCGACGGTTGTCGGCAGCTTCAACATGCGAGGCAGGTGCTGTGAACGGGCGGGCATATTCGGGGTCCGATCCGGATCTGCCCTTTTCTTTGTCGCCACGAGTCTTGCGGCGGATTCGGGCACGGACACTGTCCAGCGTAGAGGTTTTCTCCGGAGCTGGGGACATGGGAACCGCCTGAACTGCATGATCCGCCGCGACTGTCGTATCTCCACTTCGATCGTGCTCCGAGGACGGCCGGTGGGCGAAATACGTCCTTCTAGCTGCACATGTGCGTCAATTGGATGTTGTGCACGACCGCAGAGCACCAGGCCTACCTTCTGGAACATTTTCATCCCTGTGCCGCTGCGAACCGCCAAAGATCTTTGCGTCTCTGAAGCGGCTCATCCTCCTGTCTCTATCCTGGGCCTTCGCCTCTTTCTTCTCTTGCTGCAGTCGGCGGCGTCCGTCAGCCCTTTCGTCGATGGCCGCGATGACGGGGCGGACGTTCCTCTCCGCAATCCTGTCGATCTCCGCCTGGTCCATATACGCGCCTCCGCCGATATCGACCTGCCCTGGGTGGCGCTTGGGTTGCTCCAATTTGCGCTGCGCGATCTCCGTCGCTCGCGAGGTCCATTCGCCACTGCACACGATGCCCTTCCGTTCCGCGATCTGCTGGTCCTGTAGAGACAGACGGGCCTGCACATTCTTCTTCGCAGCGTTCATGAGCACCAGAGCATCGTGTCCGCGCTTCTGCTTATCCGCGCGTTCGCTCTCTTGATCCAGCGCACGGCCGCGATCCCAGTCACTACTCGCCATCACCCTGCTGGCAGAGCTGAGGGATGCGCGCCGGCCGGGAGTCGGAACGAGGTAACCGATCTTCGCGAGCCGCTCCTCCGCCTGCCGCCGTGCCGCTTCCTCGAGATTCGGGAATGGTGCTCGCCGCGCGGGACGTCTGCTGGGCGGCGTATTGGGGACCTCCTCGCGCTTCGGACGCTCGTTCGCCATGGACACTGCTACCGCGTTGCGGATGTCGGCCTTGTGCTTTCCTGCCGCTGTCTCGCTGTCCGAAGTCGTTCCGAATCCTGAGTCGCGACGCGTTTTCGCTGTAGCGTGTGCGGCAGTAGCAGCACCGAAGACAGCTCCGCCGGCACCGCTATAGGTCGCCGGTGAGGATCCGGCCCGTCTCCGCCCACCCCGGACAGCCCCGAGGGCTCCGCGAAGCGGCCAATCCCCCGCCGACCCATCGGGGGCCATCTTCTCGGGCCTGGGGGGCAGCCTCGATCCGCCGGCCTCCCGGCTCGCATGTGCAAGCGATGCTGCAGCACCCGCTGCAGAGTTCGGGTTCGGCTGCCATGTCGCCACCGATTTGGCCGAGGCGTGTGCGAGCCGTGCAGCCGCTGCGCCTGCCGACTCGGGGTGCGCCAGCCCGGGAACCGGATACCCGGGGAGATTTCGAGGCTCCTCGCGGTGGAGGTAGTGGGCTTCCGGGGCCGAGCCAGGTTTTCGTTCTTTTCGGTGTGTGTCAAGCGGGAGGGTGGGCGGCTTACAGGCGGTGGGCCTGCGAGACTTTGCCGGCGCGGCGGTGTCGGAGCGATCTCTGCCGCAGACGGCGGCGGCGGTGGCGGTGGTGGTGGTGGTGGTAGGGGTGGGAGTGAGCAGCGCGCCATTCGTCTGCGCCGCTTCGTCTTTCCCCTCGGTTCTCTGCGACAGGCAGGGGGCGGCGGGGTCATCGTCCACCGTGGACGTAGACGTAGCTGTGTCCGTCGGCGGACGAGCCCCACCTTCGGCGCTTCTCCCGGCAGCGCCCATACCCGTCAACGTCTCCGCGATCGCACTAAGCATGTCTCCGGCTGTCGCTTCGTTCCGTCTTTCCCCCGATGAATACGGCTGAGTTCTGTCGGACGGAAACAAGAAGCAGGAGCAGGTACATAAACATGCACTCGGGGGCAGCAATAGAATGGGCGGATGCTCCGAGGAAACGAGGAGTTGCGCGCGCACAAGGCGAATCACCGCTGACGATTGGCACGGGCTGATGTAGTGTTGGTATCTACATACATATGCAGCGCTGGTGGCGTGGTGGTGGTGATGTCATGTCAGGGATGACGTCGGGATGCAAGCGAGGCCCACAGTCCATCTGCATTGCGGCCCACACGGAGAAAAGGCATCATGACTCACAAGCGCTTTCTGGGTTTGCCCAACCCCGTGCGTGCGCGCAGAGGGGGGTGCGTCGTTGGGGAGGGTGCCGTCCGTCCGTCCACATGTGTATCGAACCGATTTCGGACACACAGAACGGAGCAACACCGCGGGGTCGCTTTCGGGGCGTCCGCGAACACGGTGTGTAGTTAGATGCCACTCAACGGTCTGTAGAGTGCTCAAAGAAGAAGTCTGAAACTACGATGATGTCTGCTCTATTCTATGCTAAAGACTCAACTGGGTAGATATGATGTAGTTATCGGAACTAAAACCGGGCCCGCGGTGCCAAGCCTCTGCCAAGGCGCCAAGGGAAACCATGCTCGATAACTACGGCTGTGTAGCCATTCGGCACGTGTATACTCCGTGCACGTAACACCGACCGCCATGACGCACCCAGTCGGTCCGGTCCGTCCGTTCGCAGAGCGGGGGTTCCACGGCGCAAACGTCGGAAGGACACAAGCAGGCTCGATCCGGCCATTCGCCCCGGAGAGCGGTTTCTCCGCGCCTGCCTGCCAGAACCCGCGGCGCGTGTGCACCAGCACCAGCACCAGGACAGCACCGCGGCCGGATTCGCTGCGTGCGTGCGTGCGCAGCAGCACGGAATACGAGGACGAAACGCGAGCTGTCGTGTCGCCCAACAGCAGCCACTTGTGGACGGGGTCTGTGCGGAGGGCATCGGAAAGTTGCCGTCCCGGACAGCGGGGGAACGGCCCTTGGGGAGAAGGCTGTGAACGAGTAGATTTCGAACGCTCTTAACGAGCTATGTAGAGTATATAGGGCCCAGCAGTGCCCACCATGACTACTCCGGAATACGAGCAGATAAATACCTTTTCTCTGCCTTGGCACGCGCTTGATCACCAAACAGGAGACCGCGATTCCAAAAGGGAGCCGTGTTTGCCCCTCTGGGAAGCCGAGCTGCGCTAGCATGTGACATCCCTATCCGAATATGTCTCGACCAAAGTAAGTACATACCTAGATCATATGCGCTTCGAATGGACAAACACGGTCCAGGGGAAACAGTGGATCGGGATTGAGCATCAAGTCCGACCACATCCAAAGGGAAAAAAAAAGGTAAAAGAAAAACACTGCGGACCAAAAACCAACCCCTCCCACGCCCAGAAGCAGACCATCCCCATCCTGCAGCCCTGCAGGTATCGAAAGAGAGAGAGAGAGTGCGTGTGTGTGTGCGTGTCCTGCGTGGCCGCCCGAGCGCCTACCTTCGCAGGACGAAACAAGAGCAATCCGGAGACGAGCGGAGCAGAAAGGCCAAAGGGTTGTCGGGCGGCTATGTATTTAGACGGACGTCCAGAAGTGGCATGGTGGAGTACATAGAGTGTACATATCATATGTACATAGAGTAGAGTATCTAGCGGCGGGAGATCTGCAAGATAAGCGAGTTTTTTTTCAACGTATTTTTTTTATTTTTTGCTCTCGCGAAGGCCTTCCTCCTTCCTTCGGGACAAGCATTTCTACCGCGGACGTATCGCGACTCGTCCGGGACACGCCGGACGGGGCTGATAGACAGATACGCCGTGGCTCGACGCCGCGGACCTCTCGCACCTCTGCCTAGCCGTGCGTGTGTGGCGGGAGGAACATAGTAGTTTTTTTTTTCTCTTTTTTTCTCTTTTTTCTTTTCGAAAGTCGATTATTTGAGGCCGGCCTCCGACTCGGCCACAGGTGGTGGGTACGTGCATTCTTCCACTGCTATCTACTTATCTACTTCGCGAAGCGAGGTGAAGATGAACCACATACGCCGCACCTTTCCGCTTCGCTGCCGCCACATGAGACGTCCTCCGCAAGGCACGGCGCGGACAGGGACAGGGAACCGCCATGGGGACGCAATTCGAATCGGCCGCGCCACGTGACGCGTGGCGGTGATGCAAATCCGAACGTCCCCCGTTCCCTGATCACCGGCCACCCGAAGAGCAGGCGCCACGCCCACGATTCGATGCCGCGTGTATGATATTTATTACCGCTCGGCATCGTTGGCGCACCGTGATTGACGGCCCAGCTGCGAGGAACGGTCCTCGCATTCTCTTCTCCCAAGTGAGGAGTAGGGAATGCGGTGGGTGATGGCGGTGGTCATGCAGAATCTGCGGCCTTCTGGACAGCCCCGGCTCCGAAAGGGGGACGAAGATCACAATGCAGAATGCAAATGCCAGGCGGGACAACTGCGAGCAAAGAGGGGGGTGATACGGCCTTCCGGAACGCAGAGTGCGATCGGTACCAACATGCTTGGTTCTGCTAGCCCGCGCGACGCTGGTCACTGCTCTGACGTCGTGGGAGATCGTGGCGAGAGATGAGGTTGGAATAGAGTTCTGCGCGTGCATGCAGCTGCCGGACCGAAGCATCGACGAGCTCGAGATGGAGCTCGGAATCCTCAACCACCGCCCGCTCGCCGACAACCCAAGAACCCAGCAACGTGGGCGGCGGATCGTGTCGACTCTGACGGGGGTGCCGGCGGGGATGCTGGCGGTTGTGTGTATCATGTAGTGTCGTCGTTCGGTATGTAGCGTACCGCGCACGGTATGATACAGTACATACACAGCGGTTTCAGCTGGATTCCTGCTTTTCCGTGCTGGTCGTTGGCGTGCAGCTTTTCCCTCCGCTTTTTGCGCCATATATATGTGTCCCACCTAGTACGCACCGCGGACCGGCAAACTGCCCGAGAGAAGGCCGTTTGCACCCGATCAGCCCTCTCTCGTCACGTTCGACATGTTTGCGAAGGCGAAGCTCGATTCCCCAGTTCGGTCGCGTCCATGGAGAGAAGAGAACCGGAATGGTAGTTGGTTAGTTTGTTGGTCGGTTGTAGGGGAGCAATCCGAAGCAAGATGCGGATAGCGTAGGGATTACTCAATGGATACATATCACGTACATATGACGTTTCTAGATGGTTCTGGTGTGTGTGGCAAAATGCCAAGCGGAAAAAAAGAAAGGAAAGGAAAAGAAAGGAAAAACGGGTTTATATATACATATGTATCTAGCCCGTTGGGATTCCGAGATCTTCGCCCCAATCACGGCTTGCGTCGCTGCATATCGGATGGTGCCGTGGCATGCGTGGACGATGTCATCCCGACATTTTTCCTTTCATGGAGGCGCTGGCGGTGGAAGAAAAAGAAAGAAAGAGAGATAAAGAGATAAAGAGATAAAGAAAGAAAAAGGGAGGGAGGGAGGGAGAGAAAGAAAAAGGGAGGGAGGGAGGGAGAGAAAGAAAAGGGGAGAGAGAGAAAATGAGAAGGGGAGAGAGAGAGAAAGAGAAAGGAAGAGAGATGTTGAAGGCTCGGAAGAAAGAAAGCGCTCAAGCCCCGGCATGCAGCCTTACTTTGTTGGTTATTATTCTATTGTATTCTAATTGGGGAGGATCTGCCGGATGAGGCGGACGCTTCTGTTGTTGGGAGCCCCGATATCGCTTTGACGCCTAACCCATGGTGTTTGTCTATGATTGCAACGCGCGAGCGAGAAGGGCGGAGCACTAGGTACTTTTTTCTTTTTTGGTTTATTCGTGCTCGCATCCAGCCTTGCTAGACCATGGCGGCGCACTTTTTATCCAGGTTTCCCGTCCAGGAGCACTAGATACAATACTGGCAGTACTTACTCTGCTGTGCATATCGACATTCTATTCTGCTCGGAACGGTGGGATGGATGCTGCATCTGCGTGCATCAAAGTTCGATTCGTTCCGAGCCAGTAGCAACACCGTTCGAGCTCAACGCCGGAGAATACATACGGTAACCGGAATATGTGGGCAGGTGGAATGTCGAGACCGCCTCGTGTTGGACGATCGTCTCCGTGTGGTGGTGTGGTGGTGTGGTGGTGTGGTGTGCGCAGCGGGCTGCGTGGGCGATGGGGTTTTTCTTTCCTTTGGCATGTGGGTTGACAGGCAATCTACGTCAGCCATGGCTTTTGCGTTCCTCTCTGGCGGCAGACCACGACCCAGCGCCAATGCGCAATTCTCCACGATCGGCTCCGGTGAGGGAAATGCGACTGGGGCCCGGCTGGTCGGTGGGCAGGATGCCACGGCCGGGCGCGTGGGATGTGTGGATGGACGGTGGCGTCGCTGGAGGGATGATATGATGGATGATGATGGATGATGATGGATGGATCGGCGCTGTCGGCTGCTCGTTCTCCCGTTGCTGCCCGCTTTCCTCCAACCGGGGTTTGGGTTGTCTGCCTTCTGCTCCTCGGACTCTCCCATCTCCCGCTGGGCTGCTCCTGCTTGCTGCCGCCGCCTACATGTGAAATATGACATGAGCAGGTGCTGCTGCCGCCGCTCCTCTCTCCCAATAGACCCCAATCCGAATCTGCTGGGACCCCCTCCGCTCCTCCTCCTCTTCACCCTGCCTCTTCGAACAAGGACTAGCTGTCCCCGCCGCGGCTTCTTGGCCCCGCCTTCGGTATATCTGAAAGCTCCTCCCACCCCCCGCCTCGGCATTCTCCCAGAAGTATTCGGATCTAAGCCCTCCTTGTCCTGCCATACCAATCAAACTGTCCACTCACCGTTGACGCAATACGATTCTCCTCACCAACTGCCCCCCCCCAACGAGCACTAGCACCGGAGAGACTGCACGGACACCACGGACACCACGGACACCACGGACGACTCTGCTCGCCTGCCTCGTCCTCGGTCAAGCAGAAGAGTCCCGACCTCGGCCCGAAACACACTCCGCATCTCGGCCGTTCCCAAACCCGACGTCATGACGACAACCTTTGTTGCGGCACTGTAAGTTCTAGAGCTTCCCCGAGACCGACTGGCCCCGGACGGGCATTCCGTTGACCGATGCGTGTGTGTTGCTTTCGTTAGGCACCTGCCGTTCACGGTGCAGTCCCAGCCAAAGGGCCAGCCACCCAAGATCTTCCCCAGGCTGCAGGTCCCCACAACCTCCGAGGCCTGTCGTCCGGCGGCCCCCCCGCGGATACTGCCTGCCAACATTGAGACTACCCGCGATGTTCAGGCAACGCCGATGCCCAATCTTTGGGAGAGTCTCGGCCACTCTTCGGTCCCGGCGGCGAACGCTACCAGTCCGACCCCGCCGATGACGCCCGTGACGCCCGGTTATGAGGAGCTGTTCTTTGGAGGTCCCCGCGTCGAGGGAATGCCGCTTGGTTCTCCAAGTGACCCCTCGGTCGTGCCCCGCAAAACGGTAGTGCCAAAACATGCTGCTGTGCGCCCCAAAGCCACGCCGTTTATCCCGGTCGATTTGGAGGGCGGCGCCAGCGAGAAGACCATCGACGACTACTTTTCCATTCCGCTTGCGGAGCGACGGCTGTCAAGGCGTAGGTCGTCCGCGTCCGGCTCGTCGCGCTCGGACCAGGAGGAGTGGACCATCGTGAAGACGGACCTCGGGAACGGAGGGCTGAAGAACGCTGTCGAGGCGTCGGACGACCCCTCGGAGAAGGTTTACGTTGGCACGCTGGGTTTCGGTACCGATGGACTGGACGAGTCGACTAAAGTTGCCATAGAGGGAACTCTGCGCGACCGTCACGAGTGCCTGGTCGCTTACACAAGCGATGCGGACTTTGATGGCCACTACAATCATTACTGCAAAGAGGTTCGTTTATCCACTGCTTGGCGACCGGCGACGCACGGCTGACACATCGTAAAAATAGGTTCTGTGGCCGGTCTTCCATTACTTGATTCCGGACCACCCCAAGAGCAAGTGAGTGATCATCATTACTATCATTTCATCTGACTATCTTTCTCTTGTGGGGCGTATCACTAATCGAGTGAGCGAGCGCAGGGCTTTCCTGGACCACTCATGGAAGTACTTTGAGGCTCTGAACCGCTCCATCGCCGACGTGATAATTAAGGATTACAAGAAAGGCGACACGGTATGGGTCAACGACTACCATCTGTTGCTCGTTCCCAGGATGGTTCGCGATGCGCTTGGACCGGATGCGAAGATTGGATTCTTCCTGCACGTTGGCTTCCCTTCCTCGGAGATATTCCGCTGTCTTGCGCACCGCGAGAAGCTTCTCATGGGCATCCTTGGCGCTACGCTGGTTGGTTTCCAGACTGAGGAGTACGCTCGCCATTTCCTGCAGACTTGCAGTCGCCTCCTCAACGTTGAGGTCAAGAACGACGGTGTTCTTTTGGACTCTCGGCTTGTGGACGTCATCAGTTTGCCGATCGGCATCGACCCTGGTCAGCTGGAGGAGAAGAGGAAGGAACCCGAAGTGGACGAATGGATGGTGCAACTGAAGCAGAGATACGCCGGAATGAAACTATTTGTTGCGCGAGACAAGGTAGGGTTACCCCCCTCCCCCAGTAACCGACACATTTTCTCTGACAAGATGATAGTTGGACGGTGTTCGAGGCGTGAAACAGAAGTTGTTGGCATTCGAACTCTTCCTGAAGAAGAATCCAGAATATGTCGGGAAGGTACAGCTGATGCTTGCATCTCATCTCGCGCGCGGATGCAGCTGTCTGACCGGATTTTCTAGGTGGTTCTGATCCAAGTTGCGTTGACGACGTCTTCGATAATCGAGTCCCAATCCGCGGTTTTCGACATCGTTACCCGCATCAACTGCGCCTACGCGACACTGGATTACCAGCCGGTGGTTTATCTGCATCAGGACATCACCTACCATCAGTACATTGCCCTCCTCCAGATCGCAGACGCGTTGGTGGTCTCAAGTCTCCGTGACGGCATGAACTTGACCAGTCACGAATTCGTGTACCTGCAAGACAAGAAACACGCACCACTGATCCTGAGCGAGTTTACCGGAAGCGCCTCGGTGTTTGGCGGAGCCGAAATCTCGGTCAACCCGTGGGACCACAGCATGTGTGCTGCCGCCCTCCTTCATGCCCTGACCATGTCGGAAGAGGAGAAGGCCCAGAGATGGAACAAGCTCTACAAGGCGGTGACTGGACACACAGCTGCTCACTGGTTCTCCGAGTTCCTGAAGAAGTTGGATGGTGCTTGGCTAGAACAGCAGCGCCGTGGAAGCGCTCAGATTCCCAGGCTTTCGACGAAATTGCTTGCTGAGAAATACCAGAAGTCCAGAAAGAGGGTGTTCTTCCTTCAGTACGAGGGCACTCTCGTGTCGTGGGGAGGAAACAACACTGTAGTTACCAGTCCGCAGCGCATCCTAGATACCGTTAATGACCTTCTCGAGGATCCTACGAACGTTGTGTACGTCATGAGCTCGAGGACTCCCAAGAATCTAGAGCAGATATTCCTGCGAGTTCCGTACGTCGGCTTGATCGCGGAAGGTGGCTGCTTCCTGCGGTTCTTTGGCGAAGACGAGTGGGTCCGTCTCGCCGACGATGTCCTTCCCTGGAGGGACAGCGTGCGCGATATCCTCGCCTACTACACAGAGCGCACACCGGGAACATGGGTGGAAGAGCGTAACTGTTCGTACATCTGGCACCACGAGAAGGCCGAAGACTCGCTCGCGGCATCTCGACAGGCCGGCGACTGCTGCAACCATGTCAACGACTCGTGCGAGAGCTTCTCCGTCCACGCGATCCCCATCGCTGGCGGCGTGCTCGTCGAGAACAAGCGGTGGAACAAGGCGAACGCGTGTCGCGAGGTCATCCAGCACACCAGGTCGAGGAACTGGTATGTCGACTTCATCATGGTCGCCGGAAACGGCCGCGACGATGAGGAGGCCTTTGAATGGGCCAGCAAGTTTGCCAAGGACGAGGGAATCGAAAACGTCACCACCGTTCGTGTGGGCACTGGACCTACATCGGCGAACGCTACGACTACGGGTGTTGCTGGTGAGTTTTGCTACCCCCATATATATATATATATATATATATATAATATATGTATATCAGTTGTTGCACGCGGACAACGACGCTGACTATATACAGGTGTGGTTTCGGCGCTGCAGAGGCTGGCGACGATCTCCGTTGCCGAGTCCAGGTAACCGCTATGATGGGAAGTCCGCGATGTGCAATCATGGGGTGGCTACCTGTATTTCGTTTGAACTTTGTTTCCTCCTTCTTCCGCATGTTTCGATAACTACATAGGGACCGGCTTCTCTCTTTGTCTGTCGCCTTACCATATGTTGTTTCTACTGTACCATGGTAGTTTTTTTTGTTTTCCGTTCGTCTTTTCGCGGAAATCGGAATGTAACATTCCGGTTGGACTCGCACTGTTTGTGTTTTTTTCCCTTCTTCTGCTTAACGTCTCTTTTTTCCTTTGTTCTGGTGGTTGCATGAGTGCTCAGGGTGGCGCTGTATGATGTGTATAATTATGTCCTTTTCTAACCTCCAATCTCTCGATTCGGTATCAAGGATTTCGAGGATATTCTGGCAGTATCGTACCTACTATAACATATGGTTCCCGACAAGGCCGTGGTTTCTGCGATGTATGTATTGTTGACGACCTTCTGCCAATCCACACATCACGTACTCTACCTATGTGATTGACCATGCGATCACGAGCCACCAGCATCCGCGAATGGGAGCGGCGGGCGTAATATACAGCAGCAGCCAGGGAGCGGGTTAGGTACGGGCGACTCCGAGCCTGTGCGAAAAGGGGGGGATAAAAAATTGTGGTAGTGTTATCATGTCTTGACAAAATGGTATCTAGAGAGTACATATGTAGTTATGTATGGTAGTCGAACCTGTATGGTAAGTATCTAGAGTAGTCGAACCCCCAGACGCTAGTACGTTAGTTTGTGGGTACAGTATTTGCTTTTTTCCCCTTGGATTTTCTTTTCTTTCCCAGGGGGAGCTTCAGGGGACTGCCAGTAGTTACGATTCATCTCTGTAGATAGTGGTGAGAATCTGGCCAATATTAGCGGGGTTTTACGGGTTGCTAGCGACGGTGGGATTTTGCGGCGAGGAGGTTGCTGGCGACGACGATATTATTACTGGTGGTGATGAGACGACGCGGGTTGCTGGCGGCGGTGAGGTTACTCAGATTCCTGTCGACAGTGAGCTTTTTCCGGACCAGGTGATATAGATACCCGAACTTGTTCGATTTCAAGACGGTTTAGCGATGTACCTGAACGGCACGGTACCCTCGAAGGAGCATGCCGCTGTCGTTGCTGAGATGAAGCGGTCAACGTACTCTAGGAAGTCGATCAGCGGCGGACTATGGGAAATCGCGCCGGCTACTACATACTCGAGGCGGAGGAGAAACTCTGGTTTGGCGTTGTGATATTCTACAGCGGGCTGGATTTTTACAGACGGTGCAAGATGTTAGCGATTTGGCCCCACACTGCGCTCGTGGCTCCGCTCCCGCCTTCATCTTCAATTCCTTCATCATCGCTCACCCCAGCTGAAGTCTAAGCTGTCTCGACACCCCCACGGTCACCGAACGTCCCACCAACTGCGAGGATCACTAGCTTTGGACTTACAAGGCAACAGCCCGCGTTCAAGAGCGCGTGGCCATGAGCACCAGAGAGGCAATCATATGAAATCACTCGCGCTAACCCGTTTTGATTTGACGCTAGCTTGTTAGCGTCTGGGCGGTTCGACTATGTACCATATCTACAATAATACATACTCTCTAGTGACATGTATGTACCTAGTATCAACACGGTCAAAACACATGTTTTTCATGTCCTGATACGATACCAATATGCGTGCAGTGGGAAACAAAGTTTTTTTTACCCCCTTGAATTATGCAGTACATAATGTACATACATGTGTACAAAAGCATGCTCGTTGCTTCTTCTGCAGCTCGTCGCTTCTTCTGCGGCTCGTCGGTGCGTACTAGTACTATCTAGTATAGATGTAGGTAGCGGTCCAGTATGTATAGATAGTTCCACGACGCCGAGCGCGTAAAGTAGACGGACATGGCGTGGAACCGTGGAAGAAAAGACATGAAAGCGGAAAGAAAGAGAGAGAGAGAAAACCCCCAAAATTGTCCTTTCTCGGATATAGACATACTATCTACTCTGTGAATATTTGTGCGGTGCGCACCAGTTTCGATTTGTCTTGGAAATCCGCACTAGTCGCTGGTTACCACCCAACTCACATCTCTACATCTCCCCAGAGCATTGATCCACGTCTCCCCCCCACCCCTACACTGTTACCACCATACAACAGTACCACCAACCACCACCACCGCCGCCACCACCATGCCGCGTCTCACAAGGAAGTACCGGTCGCCGTCGCCCTCCGACACCAACGGCTCTGACACCGGCGGCTCTCCGCCGCCGAAGAAGCCGCGGTCCGAATCTCCCGCGCCCGCGCGCTTCTTGCCGCCTGCGACCGACAGTTCCGGTAGGCCGATGTTCAACCGTGTCCAGATTGCGAAGCACAAGAGCGCGGGTGCGGGCGAGGCGGGGAAGAAGAAGGACAAGGACAAGGACAAGGACGACGACGATCTGTTGAGCTTCTTCCACCGCGCCCGGGGTCCAACGAAGGCGGAGCTGTCGAGCAGCGATGACGACGACGATGGCGAGCTCCGGGTGGCCCGGAAGAGCAGAGGAAACCAGAAAGGAAAGGGCGGGAAACAGCGACAGAAGCGCGAGCTGCGCAGCAGCGATGAGGAAGGGCGCAGACGTGAGAAGCAACAGTTGAAGGAGCGGTATGTTCCGCGCTTCTCCCGGGTCGGCGGTTGTGGATGGAGGGGAGACTGATACGTGTGGGGCGTAGGTTCTCGGAGAAGAAGAAGGACTCGGAGGCTACCAAGGTGAAGAAGGGGACCAAGCCTAAGCCTGCGTCTGAGCCGACGACGACATCGCCGCTGAATAAGGTCGTCGCAGTATCGTCCGACTCGTCACCGGAGCCGGAATGCCGTCCTCCTCCGCCCAAACTACCGTTGATCCGGCGGACCGCCGCCCCTGCGCCTCCGCCTCCACAGGAGCCGCTGGCGCCGGTGATCAACCTCCTCATCACGTCACCCATTGACGGCGCGACGGCCCTGATAGTCAAGCGGAGGCTAGACCAGACGCTGAAGGAACCGCGGTTGCACTGGTGCCATGTGCAAGGCTACGGCCCCGAGCAGACGGCGTCGGTGTTTCTGGTCTGGAAAAAGCGCTTCCGGATCATGGATGGGACTAGCTGCAAGGGCATCGGCGTCAAGATCGAGGATATCGATAACATGTTCGACGAAGACGGCGTGAATAAGGGACACGTTCACTTCGAGGCCATGACCGAGGAAATCTTCCGGAATGTCCGGCAGGGGCTCCCACCGAGCGGCGTTCATGAGGTTGACTCGGATGGGGAGCACGGCGGTGGCGATGACGACGACGACGATCACCCACAGGTCTCGTTGACATTGCAGGCTGGTGGGAGGAGGGGCGAGGCTTTTAAGATCACGGTCAAAGTGGTGAGCTTTACCTTCCGATGGAGGGAGGGGGCGTGGAGTCGTCGGAATTGCTAACGTGTAGTAGTCGTCTACTGTTGCATTCCTCATCCAGCAGTACAAGAAGAACCGCAATGTGGAGCCTGGCAAGGAGGTCAAGCTGAGTTTTGAGGGGGAATATCTCGAGCCCCAGGACAAAATTGGCGATACGGAGCTCGAGGACGACTGCATGGTCGATGTCATCGTCTCGTGAGACTGGGACGAGCTTGCCAGCTACTCTCGCTACTATGCTTTGTCCGTTACCTAGATATTCTTGCATTTCGACCGGCCGCGTTTTGGTTTTTCCCCTATGTCCCTTCGTCTTTTCTTCCCAGTGTGATTTAATGTGTAATATTAATTCTTTGTACCACCCCGGCTCCATCTTTTCATCCGCAGCGACTGGTCCTTCTACCCCAGAGTCCCACCATACAAATGCAGCTCGCAACCTTCGCACCTTGCAAGCAAACGCCATACCCAAACCAAAAGTGTATAACTCCATAACCATGCAATGCCCAGTAACAGAGAAAAAAGAAAAGAAAAAGGCCTGTAAGAGAAGAGAAGAGAAAATTTGATACGGTTCCGTCAGTTTCACACCATCGGCGTCGGAGTAGGTCCATCGTCGCTCGAATCACTAGCAGCCCGACGAGCCTCCCGCATCTCGTACCGCACCTCCTCCTTCGTCCTCGCCGCCGGACGCAGATCGAAGAAGAACGAGAGGACGTAGAACGTGAAGGCGAACGCGATCACTGCCGCCGAATCCGTCAGCAAACGAGCCAGCACACCTTCAGAGGATGGGCGCGTGGGGA
>Ga0307516_10000408_pt1 | contig 56258 bp, 73 predicted proteins | sample 19_EM_MG_FD_203310 | JGI IMG/M metagenome (GOLD analysis project Ga0307516, IMG submission 203310) | Populus trichocarpa ectomycorrhiza microbial communities from riparian zone in the Pacific Northwest, United States - 19_EM | ecosystem: Host-associated > Plants > Roots > Unclassified | place...
TGTTGGCCCTAAAAAAAAAACCCCCCCCCCCCCCCCCCCCGACAAAGAAAAAAAAAACCAGCACAGCCCATAGATATACATGATACATCCTGGATTACCAGTAATACTGCCCACCATGGCCATCATCGTCGCCACCACCACCACCACCACCACCACCACCACCGCCACCGCCACCGCCACCGCCACCGCCACCCGACGACGGCCCCCCACCCCGCTGGTGTGAGTGCAGTAGATGCAACGACTCCTCTGTCGGGGGGACGCTCTTCCTCGTGACCGTCAGCGCCCGGCTGCGTGGTGGCCGTGGTGGTGGTGGTGGCCGTGGTGGCGGCAGTGCAGCGCCGTTTCCGGCCGTGCTGGGCGGGCTGATGAGACTGTGTTCCGACCCCGAGCCGTGCAGCGTCGTCGACCCGCCCGACGACGAGCGCTCCGACATCGGTGGCAGTGGCGGGGGCATAATGTTCTCGGCTAGTGACCCGCTCCGATGGTGGCGGTGGTGGCGGTGGTGGGTAGCGTTGCCCGTTGCCATGGTCACGGGGCGCGGGGAGAGGTGGCCGCCCGTTAGCGTTGTGGTCGGGGAGTTGCTCGTGCGGACGGACGCGGTGGAGGAGGGGGGTATGACGGTGGGCGTGGCTGGAATGGGGAGGGGCGGTGGCGTTTGGCTGCGCCAATTGCTTGGCACCGGCGGCAGGTTGCTAGAGTCGAGCGGGGGTGAGGGAGAGAGCAGACCGTAGTTGTTGCTTGTTGTTGCTGGGGGCTTGGGGTAGTGCTCCTCGCCCACGCCGACGCCGGGGGGGCAGTTGCCCATGAGGCTCTCCGCTTCCGGGCGCTGCAGGGCTGGCGAGCGGGACCCGCCAGAGACGATGGTGTACCCGCCCAGTGCGCCGCCGCCCATGACGCTCTGGATCCTCTCATTCCGTCTGCGTTCCCGCTCCTTTTTGGAGCTGTGTCGGCGCATCAGGACGCAGATGCTGACTATCAGGGCGGCGAGGGCGACCACGCCCACGATGCCACCGGCGATCGCGCCCCTGTTGGTTTTACCGGGGTCGTCCAATTGCGGCGTCGCGGGGGGGGCGGGCTGGACAGTGACCGTCACCAGAGCCCAGGTGATGTGCGTCCAGACGTCTCGTGCCGCCGAGCTCTGGGAGGGATCGATGGTTCCTGATTCGGTGATGGTGGTGTAGCGGGTCGTCGTCGTGTATCCGGAGGTAACGGTGCCGGACGTAACCGTAGCGGTGCGCGTAACGTCGCGCCAGGTGCTGACCCAGACCGTCTCCACGTTGGCCGTGTCCGTCACGGTTACGGCCCCGTGTTCAGCCTCGGAGAACGGCGCATCGCTCGACTGCGCGGACACGGCCGACCCGGTTTCCACGTCGGTGCTGCTCTCTAGCACGCCGTCCGTCGCGAGAGTGGGCCGGGTTCCGTCGTCCGTGACCACGGAGGCCGGAGCACTTGGCGTCCACATGCCGTCGTCGAACGTGCCGGTGCTGTCCGGCGTCCACATGCCGTCGTCGAACGTGCCGGTGCTGTCCGGCGTCCACATGCCGTCGTCGAACGTGCCGGTGCTGTCCGGCGTCCACATGCCGTCGTCGAACGTGCCGGTGCTGTCCGGCGTCCACATGCCGTCGTCGAACGTCCGCGTCGCCGTGACCGCATCCGGCGTCCAGAGACCATCGAGCTGTCTCCCACGCAGCCGCGCAACCGTCGTCCTCCCGGCGGTGACGGTGGTGGTCATGGTGTTCGTGATGGTCGGCGGGGGGGCAGGTGCGCTCGCGCTCGCACTCGTCGTCGCCGTCGCCGTCGCCGTCCTGGTGACCCACACCGTCGTCGTCGCGCGCACCGATGCCGGCCGCGTCACCGTCGTCGAGTGGTAAACGGTCGTGTAGACCGTCGCGGTCGTCGTCCGCAAGGGCACGGTGACGGTCGCGTGCTCGCGGCGCTCGAGGCCGTGTCGCTGTTGTTGTTGTTGTTGTTGTTGTTGTTGTTCCTGTTGTCGTTGCAGTCGCTGCGGTTCCGCGGCGGGGACCGCAAACACCGCCTGTGGAAGCGCACACAGCACTAGGTAGTACAGGAGCAGCATCGGCGCTGCCATCGTTGGGTCCGTCTCCGCTGGACGTTCGCGGTCTCGTTCCCGGACTCCCGGACTTGGGGGGGGATGGCTGCTGTCGAGGCGGGGGGGCGGGGGCGGGGCGAGCGCGTGGACGGACTTCTTCTGACCGTCCGTCACCGCATGCAGTCGCTGGAAGTCCGTGAGATGTAACAGATGTGTGTGGCGTGTGTGTGTGTGTGAGGAATAAAAAACTTAATAAAAAGCAGAGATCGAAGGAGTTTGGGGGGGATACATAGGTAGGAAGAGGTGCGTAGGAGAGAGAAAGATAGAGTGAGGAGGCTGGAGCTGACCGACTGGATGGTGGATGGTTGGATGGCTGCGATCCGTCACACCAACGACTGGCTGCGGATTGATTCTTCAGCCCAGGCAGCCACTGCCCACCTCAGCGGCGGTTCGGCATGTGTCGGAGCCAGCGTCTTTCTAATCGGGCTGCACAAATGGACGGGCCACCGTCCGGGGCTGGTGGCGGCGGAGCTATAGATATGTATATCTATCTATATCCACATCGGAGCCGACAGTGAGGTTCGCCGCCCGGGGGGAGGGGGCTGAGTAAGGTCCGCCGTGCGGGGGGGGCCGCTGACGACGATCGCCACTTAACCATGTACTTACATACGGCAGATCTCCGCGATCAAAGCTCGCGGGCCAACCGAGCGACCGAGCGACCGACCCGTGTACCTCGGGTTCCGTAGGGCTGGCCGCGATACCTGGTACACAGCTACCGTGCAGCCGACAGGCTATGTATATCTACGTATGTCTCCACATCGCGATGTGCTCGGCAAGCGCCGTGGCGAATCGTCACGGGCGGAAAGCAGCGATCCGCGTCCCCGGTCCGAGACATCCCCCCGCGCCCGACACTGCTGATCCGGCCCGCGCAGCGAAAGACAAAGCCGCAAAACAGCCGTCCGAGGGTTGTGGAGTGTATCTAGTTATGTTTTAGGAGTTCGAGACCAGACTCACCCACTCGCACGGCCGCCGGTGTGGTGCATTTGCCCGAGCGACAGTGACCAGTCAGCTGTCCAAAACGGGCTCCGCCTCCCCCTCCCTGGTCCATAAAAACCCCCCCCCCCCCCCAAAAAAACCCCTTGAAACCCCCCGCAAATGAAGAATGCCGAGCCTCAGCGACCTGCTCTCTTTAGGGAGAGATGGGAATCTGTCTGTCTGGGTCGAGCCCACCGAGTGATACCACATGATCGCACCGGTGCCACATCGACAGGAGGGAAGGGGAAGAGCGAATGGGGCCGCACGTGTGAACGACGGCCGCCCACCGGCTGCGTGCCCGTCCGCTCGTCATCCCTCCAGCGCTCGGCGTGCATCCCGTACATAAGTATGTAGTTGCATCCGTCCGTAGTTTTAGCCAGAGTGGCGCGGTTGTCAACTCCAAGTCGGGCGAGGCCGAGCGTTGCACACACAGATGATGTCTTATCGCGCAACCACAATGACCTTCACAACCAGACCAAAAAAACAATAGTAGTCCGTGTTCAAACTCGATGGGAAAGAAAACACCCTTCCCGTGTGCGCCATTGCAGATTTACCGTGCCAGTACAGTTGCTCATGCTGTCGTTTCCCCTCCCCCACACCGAGAGAAAATCCATGTAGGTACAATGAAGGAGAAAATGTCGTAATGAAATACGTAAGAAAAATAAAAATAAAAAAGAGGTAACAAAAAAAAAAGGAAAAAAAACCAGCCTTTCGATATCTCCTCGTTTCGTATCCACCAAACAATGCATATCACCTCTCCCAAGAAATCCAGCATGAGAAAAAAAAAATCAAAGAAAACATAGCAAGAAAGCATGAAGTAAAGAAAAGATCGAACCCGGAAATAACGTCCCAAGAAAGAAAGAAAGAAAAAAGTGCCCTGCAACCGGAAACGAAGAACCCCCCCCGAGTATCGAAGACTGCCAAGATTCCCTACAAGCTCAACAAATGCATCAACACCGTCTGTACGTACGAAACCAATCCGCGAGAAAAAGAAGAAAAAAAGAGAGAAAAAAAATGACATTTGGAGAAAAAAAAAAGGCCAGACAGCATGGTACCTGTACTCTCAACCCGGGACCACAAGCACAGAAAGGAAAAAGAAAAGAACTCGACCATGTATAGGGTGGGTCCGAGCGATTCCAGTCCGGTTCCAGTACCAAGGAGGGCAAGTGCAATTCCTTTCCGGTATGGGGATCCCCTTATGGCGGGGTAAGAACTGGATCTAAGTGGGGCCTGGTCCTTCCGGGGTTAAGGTTCCAGAAAGAAAGAAGAAAAAAAAAAGGTCCAAAATGTCCCGGAATCTACGTCAATGAATGCAAAGAAGGCACTCCAGAAGCGGGCGAACGGCTTGTCCAATTGGCGTATGCTCCCTTGTCCAGGGAAGCGGATGTGTCGCAGCTGGCAATCCCAAAGGTTTGGTCCAAGTGAGTGTGAGGTGGAAGGGTGTGACTCCAATGAAAGCGCGAGGGCTGGGCTCCGTCCATCCGAACAATGGTCCAAGGTCCGTCTCCAAGGAAGAGATCCTGATCCCAAAAGCGGCTATAAAACTCCATAGGGTCTCGATAACGAAGAACGGTCCTCAACTCCGGGCATAAAAAACAGAAAAACAATCGACACGTATGATCAGGCTCCATAACTCACATTAGGCTTCTTCCCTTCATGGCAGCAGGCCAGGTCGTGGGCGAAAAACAAAAACAACGAATATCCTCTTCTAACCCCCTCCCCCCTCCCTCCAGGTGTCCTGTCCCGACATCCCCAGTCCCTATCCGCCTATTGGCCGCGCTCGTCGTTTGTGCGCGGAGGATAGTACGCTTGCTGCTGGCGGTAGTAATCTGGTGGATAGTAGTACTGCTCCGGTTGGAGCGGCGGCGGCTGCCGCTGCGGTGGCTCGACGGGGCCCTGCTGGGGGTTCGCTGGGTTAGGCGGTCCGGAGTAATCCGGCGGATAATGTCTGGGACGGTAGGCGTCCGACGGTGGCTCCATTGGTCCCGTGTCGTGGCCATGCGGAGGGTACTGCTGATGCTGGCTGCCCGGGTATCGCGGATCAAAATCAAGGCGGTAGTTCGGCGGCCCGGAGTTGAGCGGCGGTTGGTCGTGCGGGACATGCCCACCGTATCCGGGACGGCCGCTGTGTCCACCGTGGGGGGGCATGATATGGCCCCGTCCGTACGAGTCCGGGCCAGGGAAGCGGGGATCCATTGGGGGCGCTGCTTCTATTCGCGAGGGATGTGGTTCCTGGGACGCAGGCAGCTCGGCGGTGATCGTCGGCGCAGCGCGCCTGCGACTGTCCTTCCACGCTTGCGACTGGAAGTATTCTGGCCACCCCTCGTCTGCATTGAGCGACCGAACCCTTTGTCTGTTCTTCCACCACCCCCGAAGAAGCGGATGAAGAACGCGGAGAGTGTGGGGGAGCGATACGTACCAGGTTCGGGCTCACGCTTCCGATTCGACTCTCTCTTCTCGCTCAGCCACCTCGCCGAATCGGCCTTCAACGAAGCGATCATTTGCTGTCGAGCGGGCACGGATTAGGACGACGGTTCCTAGGTTCAAGCATCCGCCGAGGTGCAGAAGAGCCACGCGCGGGCGGGAGGGGGAGGAAGGACGCACATCTGTGAGAGGACGGTACGCATTGTACCAGTAGCCAGGACAATTCTAGCCGCCACGACGGGAACCGTCAGCACTCAACAGGCACACGTCTTCCGCCGAGACAGGACGCCAACGTACATCCGGTCCCATGCCCGCTCTCAGCGTCGTTCCGTTGCCCAGGTACCGCGGCAGATCGGTTTGGATCACGCGGCGCTCTATGCCCTCGCCGTCGACAAACCAGGGCTCGCTTTCCGGCTGATCGTAAGCATAGTAGTACTTCCCGGAGCTGGCCATAGTTTTTTTTTTTTTTTTTTATAATTTTTTATTCTTCGAGCAAGCCGCAGAAGTGTCCGTCCAAAGGGTCCTTTGGATACAGGTGGCCTGCGGTAGAAAGGGCGGCCTTTCGGTCTGTCCTTTTTTTTCTTCTTCTTTCTTTTCTTTCTCCTTTTCCTGTATTTCCCGGCGCAGGGCGAAGGATACCGAACCGGCTTCCGTAGGCGGCGAGGAGACCTGGAACCAAGGGAATGGCAAGCAGGAAGTTCTAGTTACCGGGGGCGGGGCGTGCAGAAGGGAAACAGTCTTCCGAGGAAGCGAACGCTGTGCGTCTTGCGGGCTGGTTTTTGCTCTATTTTTTTAATTTTTTTTTTTCCGGTGTCGGTGGCGCGGCGTACAGCACGGGGCGGAGGGAACGGCGAAGGGCAACAGCCTGCGGATGAGAGAGGACGGCGGGAACCTGTTTGTTCTTCTTTCTTTCGTTCTCTGCCGCGCCGACCCGTCCGATGCGGTCTGCCAGAGGAGGAAAAGGAGGAGGCTGAGGATATGCCGATGATTCACACGCACACAAAAGTGCCAACGCTGGGCGAGCAGGAGAAAGGAAGAGATCGAGCGAAGGGGTGAGAAGTGGAGGGGGGAGCCGCCGGACGGTTCAAATACTCGCGCAAGCGTCCGCTGCGCTCTCGCTCGCACTCGCACTCGCACGCTGGTTCTCCCTGGCTGTCCTGCCTGGCGTGTCTGCACTCAGCGAACACTCTACGGGCGGCGGCCATCCCTGCCGCCCACGATGGCCGGCCACTCCACACCATGTCGCACCAACCAGCCAATCATCCCGTTCCTCCCCCCCACCCCCGCTCTCCTGCCCGGCCTGGATGGCGGTATTTTCTATCATGTGCAGACATCGATCTGTGTATGCCCTCAGTTCTGCACGGAGGCGGCATGACCGAGCCACAGCTCCAGCATCGCCACTGCGACGCCACATCGCACCCACGGCGCCGTGGCTGTTTTGGCCGGTGTCCGTTGTTGCTATGGGGTTTCCGCGATGGTGACGGCAATGATGATGGTGATGATACAACACATGTGCCTGTGCTGCTGCTGCTGCTGCTGCTGCTGCTGCTGTGCAAGAAAGGCCTCCCGCAGCCAGCAGTCAGTGCTGATCAGCCTCGAATCGAAGCGCGAGGAAGATCACAAAAGGGCAAGGACGGAATATGCGAAGCGACGTCAAATCGCGCGGGTGCTGGTTGGACGCATATAGAGTATGATACATAGGGAAAAGACCGCGGCCGTGTGTGTGGGGTGCGTTCCTCCGGCGGGGCCTGGCCGGGAAAAAGGAAACTGGGAGAAGGAAAGAAGGGGGGGGGACCTCTCGCCCAGTCACGGGCTGCGCTCGTCCAGCCAGCATCCGGGTGTCGCGCGTCGGCCTGCCGTTGTGAGGCGAAAAAACAAAACAAAACGAGGAAATGCAATGCGGCTGCCGCGCAGGGAAGCCGTCCGGTCGGAGGTGGATCGGGGCTCGGAGCGAGCGAATTGTGCTCCAGGATTGTGGCCGGTCGGCAAGGCTGGAGGGGGGGGCCATTGACGGAGCGATCAGCCGCGGCGCCGGATGTACAGCGACCCATCGGGGGATTCCGGCGTCCGGCTGGGTGAGCTCATGCAAGTACAGCACAACAACCGATTCGGCACTTTCGCGCCAGCGAATTGGTGATGTGGAAGCCCCCCGACTGCGACAAACGGGGAAAAAACAAAGACAGATTAAAAACAAAATAAAACAGAGCAGAACAAAACAAAACAAAACAAAACAAAACAAAAAACAAAACAAAAAACAAACAAAAAACAAATGGCCAGAGTCATCGTCCATGACGCCGCGAGCCACAGCGCGAGCAGTCGGACCGCGTACACATCTATGCAAGCCGCACAGCCATCTGTATATGTATGTATATGTAATGCACCTGGACACCGCGCAAGCCTTCTCCTCCGACTGCATCCTGGGGACAGCGGCGAGATCCTTCCAGAAGCCGCACGCGCAACCTTTCAGGTATCCAGGTATCTGCTAGCTGAGTACCACTGCATCCCCCCACGTTGTCCGCGAACAGCCCCGCTCCATCGCGTTGCACACGGTGTCCGCATCCAGCCATCCGTTGTCCTCGCGCTTGGCGGTCGGCCCTCGTGCACACACACACACAGCGCCCGGGGTGGGGAGGGCAAGAAGCAAACAGCCCAGCTGGGCGCTGCGCGACCCCGCAGTCCGTCCTCCGCGTGTGGGTGTGGCCCCCCGCGGATCGCTGGCGCGCACGGTCTACATATGTATGATATCACTTCGGCGGCCACACCGTGCGTTGTAGATAGATATTTGCATGATCGCCCGACAGGCAGCGGGTGACTCGGGTTGGCTGCTGCTGGTGGCGCTAGACGGGCGGCGGCGAACGTGCGCAGCCTTCGATAGATTCTACGCTGAGGTTTCCGCATGACCGCCCCCCCGCACAGTGCGGCCGCTGTGTATGTACCTAGGTACATAGTAGGTAGATGTGTACATAGACTGCTGCCACGCGGCGTCATGGCCCATTACTCGTTGTTCGTTGCTGTATGCATGGTACATGCTTATGTATCGTGCGGCTGCAACTGCGTGCAAACCCCCACCCCCGAACACAGAACACTGCTCACAGAGCCCCCCCCAACGCACGGCTAGATCTCCGAGCCGGTCCTGCCGAGGAGCCACCATGTGCCCGATGCTAGCAGCACAAACCCGACGAACACTCCCCACACTCCAGCGCTCTCGGCCGCCGCCATCGCAGCTCCAACGACGTACTCGCCCCTCCGCGCAAGGGCGTTCCGTCGGCGCCAGCCCTCGTCGATCCCCCACGGCGCCTTGACCGCCGTCGGTGCGCCGTCGCCGGGAAGGATCGTGAACACGGCGAACACGGGCTTGTGGTCGCTGCCGCGGTAGGCGGGGATGCTGTCGTACGTCTCGACGCTGAGCGTCGGCGACGGCAGGAAGAGGATGCGGTCGGTCCAGCTGGGCCACCTCTGCTTGGCGAAGCCGTCCTCGGCGTCGGCGGTGACGACGTACTTGTATGTGGGGGGGAAGGCGATGGCGGCCTCGTCGAGGAAGTGGCACGTGGAGGCGGCGCGGCGGCGGCGCGAGAGCTGGTCGGCGTCGAGCAGGCGGCGCCACGCGACGGCGGCATCCACGGGCGCCGGGCGCGTGTCGGCGGTGCGGTAGTTCAGGTCGCCGAAGACGAAGAGGTGTCCGGCGGCGTCGGCGGCGGGGTACAGCTGGGCGCCGTCGTCGAACACGAGGCTGCGCACGAGCGTCGCCCAGTCGCGGTCGCGTCTGTCGGCGCCGGCCTCGTGCGGCGCAAAGTGCACGCCGACGGCGGTGATCTCGACGGCGGCGAGCTGCATCCGCACCGCCACGCCGCCCTTGTTGCCCAGCCCGCCGACGCCCAGCCCCACGCCGGCCCAGCGCACGCGCGCCGCGCCCGCGCCCGGCCGCACGAACGCGAGCAGCGCCGTCGGCCCGACGTGGTGGAACCCGAGCAGCGGGTACGCGGCGCCGTAGACGGCCGCCGTCGCCGCGCCGATCGCCGCCGCGAGCGCCGTCACGTACCGCGCGATCTGCGCGCCGCCCAGGAAGCTCGGCGCCATCGGCGCGATCTCCTGCGCCGCGAGCAGGAGCACCGCCGGCGCCGTCGACGGCAGTGTCGGCCCGACCGAGGTGGCGAGCTGCGACGGCGGCTGCGCCAGCCGCGCGCAGTTGAGCGTGAGGAGGTACAGCGTCAGAGGGGCGGCCGGAGACATCGCTGTTCGATCGTGCGACAGTGCGCCGGCGGGGCGAAGCGGCCGTGTAGATAAGGACGGGCGAGGAGGTGGTTACTGCACGACTACTATTTCTACGTTGGACTGCTATTTTTTTGGAGTCGGACACTTAACGTTAGCGAGATATCAGGTATGTACAAGCGAGACGACCGGGTAACACACCGCTAACCCCACCATGTGAAGCTTTTTTTTTTTTTCACGGCATGCACAACGGCCTACCACCCCCCCACTACAGCCATGGTAGAGTTCACAAGGTATCGGGCCCCGACCGTAGAGCTATTGTAGACCGCACAGAGGAATCAGAAAGGGCTGGGAAGAATCACCGATCAATACCCGAGGCTGGGACTCGGAATGCGGAACGGGAATACAACGCTCAGAGTCATCAGGAGTAGCGAGAGAAAAAAAGGAAAAAAAAACCTCCGGAAGGCTGACGTAGACAATAGAGTGCAGTAGCGGTGCCTACCATAGAAGGTACAGTACTCTGCATTGAAGTTGGGTGCTTATGGTTGTCCATTCAACTTTACCTACATTTTGGCATGCACCTGAGATCAAGAAGTACACCTTATCGGTCTAAGCCTGGACCGAAACAACTGAATCACAAACACTACTGCACCGCTTCAAGCTCGTATTGATAACTGAGATTGCGTGTCATAAAGCAAAACGACAGTGTTCCTTTTCCACGATATTGGCAGACCTACATACCCTCCGACTTTTTTTTTGTTGAAAAAGAGGTCTACATTGTTAGAAGATGGGCTGAACAAAGCCCCTATATAACGCCATCACAGACCAGCTTTTGGTATTGCATAGCTACGTCATGGTCTGTCACCACAACCCATACCCTCTTTTCAACCACCACTGCAGGGGGCAACAAATACAGTATCTACATACTAGCCTGTGAACTACGTATATAGGTGTGGTGACAATCATCTACACAGTTTAACTCCAGCCAAGTCCGAACTCATATACAGTCCCTAATTTACCTTTAGACACAGAATTGTATAAGTAGAAACAGATTTGTGGTTTCCACTCTTCCTCGAGCAGACTCTCCGTACCGCACCCCGAACCGCACCCCCACCACTCACGACCCCGAGTGCATCTGCACAGACACCCCCCCCCCCCCCCAAATTAGTAATTACGCCTCTTTACATTGTCAAATTGTGTGGAGCAAAAATATTGTAAAGTTACCCGACCGTCTCACTTCTACATATCACTACTTGGTATCTCTTCTATGTATATAGAGTACTCTACATAGATACATGGCTAACGTTAGACGGAATAGCACCTTGGCATCTCTTGGCATTTCATGGCAAGGCCGCAAGTTCGAAAATCGGTGACTAGATAGATAGGCACATCATACCCCCGCACAAGGCTTCGAGCGGGTAGTTAATGAATAAACCAAAAATAGAAATAGAAATCTACACCCCCCCCCCCTAAGCTCGTACAATTCTTAATTCTGACTGGATATGTATATATACCACTTGGGCCAGCCCCTCAAGCGATACCGCGATAGAACGGTGCGTATCGGTTTGCTGGAACTTGAGCAAACCGAATACGGATGCTGTTTTGATCTTGGTTCTTCGAAGACAATATCTTACGACGATTCTGCCGACCGCAGTAAGGGATGGATGATGGCAAAAATATCATACATATGTAAATGGCCTGTCAAAGGAGCGGAGGGGGGTTTTTGCGGGTAGATAGAAAGCAGTACAGGTCGTACAAGAAGGGAATAATTACCGATATGTACATACCGTCAGATTTTTGGGTATCTGCGTAGACGAGTAGAATCACAGCTAGATATATCACTCTGATTTCCTGCCAAGACCGCTATCTACTGTGTAAGTACATTGAGATGTTTCCAAACATGCTGCTCGAAATAAATTCTTTTTTTTTTACGCACCTATGTTGGGCGATGGAGTAATGGTTTTGGCGATGGGGGGTTGTTTTCGAGCTCCACACCCTGTCACGCTATCACGCTACCTCGTCTACATACCTGTACTTATATATCAGAAGTTGTCTGACAACTCTATGTATCTATTTCCGAGGGCCTGCTCTTTCAGGTAATGACCTCATGGCGAGTGCTTGCCATTGCTCCACGACCAACTTCAAAAGTTGGCCACCTGGGGAGATCTTGACAGCCCATGCAGAACGATCGTCATCACAAGACAGCCGGAGCATCGTTTCCACAATTAAGTTGGTAATTACAGCAGTTCTCACAATCATGCAGAATAAGGGAGAAGAAAGAAACCCCCAACATAAATGACCGTAACAGATTCTTTAGATACCACTTCCCGCCCCCCCCACCCCCTTTCGACCCAACGCCAAAACATCGAGCGCAAAATCTCATGACCAATGCGACCAAGCTTGGAAAGAGAAAAAAAAGAGCAAAAAAACACTAGAGATATCCCTAACAAAAGTCTTTGATGCATATGAAAAAAGGAATAAGGTCGTAAATCGTAATCGTTAGTCCATACTACAGTAGCGAGAGTGGTCTCAATCCGCAAAAATAGCCCCGACAAGAATAAAATGTCCGTGCTGGACACGACATGAAGCAAACCCTCAAACACCCCATATCTCCGAGACGCCGTTTAGTGGTAGTAGTGGCGACGGGGGCGGGTTTCCCGGCCGTAGTTGCTGCCCGACTCGATGATGATTTCGGTGCGCGAGTCGTCGATGGCAAGTGGAGACTGCATGCGCTCGACGCGGTCAATGCCGTACTGCGAGCCGCCTGCAATAGAGTGGTACTCGATATCATGGATACGTTCTGCAAACACGTGTTAGTACGTGCGAATGTCCGGATTCAACTGAGATGGCCACGTACCACGACGGATGTCCTCGGTCAGCTCCCGCAGCTCTGCGATCTGGTCACTGTCCAGGTACTCGAAGATGTAATAGAAGAAATCGGTCTCCTCGAACTGGTATCCGCAGTCCTCGATCGCCTCCCGCGTGACAAGATCCTTGGTGATCTCGGTCCACAGCTCGTTGCCCAGACCGCGCGAACGGCGCACGCCACGCTCCCTTCGCCAGTCGACGGTCGACACGTAGTCGCGATGGGAACCAGCGTGCCCGGACTTCTCGACGTTGACGTACACCCTCCGGGTTCCAGCGGGCACATCGATAACCGTCAAGTCGTCGTCGATACTACGTTGGTAGCCACCCAGGTCCATCTCGGAGCGGGTGTAACGGGTGCGCTCGACCGAGCCGGACTGGCCCCTATAGCGGTGGCGGTGGCGGTGGCGACGGGTGCGGGTGGACGGCACGTGGTCGTGGGAGTGAGAGATGGTGGTGACGGCGGTGCCGTTGGCGTAGCGGCGCTCACGGAGATCGAGGTCATCGTAGGAGTACTCGCGGGCCATCTCTGGCCGGCGCGCCTCGGACGCACGGGCAATAGCTAGTTGACGGCCGCTGATATCACCTGTCGTATCCAATGTCAGCTTTTGCCCCCCGGGGGGGGGGGGGGGGGGATTCCGACGATCACATGTCGGGGTGATCATCGGACTGTAACATACCGTGGTCGATGTGGTGGTGCAGGTGGTGGTGCTCATGTTCGATGACGGGCTCCTGGATGACGGGAGACGGATCGCGGAGACGCTCATGCTCGCGGTGGCCATGATGGTGGCCGGGGCGGATAATACTCAAAGACGTGCGGGAAGCGCCAGCACCGTAGTCGCCGGCGTAGCCAGGAGCGATCGTGGAGAGGCTGTTTGGATCAACGCGTGAGTCCCCGAATCCATGGGTATCAAGCGGGGCGTTGCGGTCGTAGTACCTTGCCATGACTATCTCGTGTCGGGGGTTGAGTGAAGAGAGTAGATGGGGTTTTGCGTGGGCAGCGGGGGTGGGGGGGAGCCCTTTAAGTACCAGTGGTCGATTCGGGGCACTCGGTACACACGAATAGCCTTGCGGCAGACGAGGAATTAAGGCGGGGAAATATATGTCCTGCGGGATTTAGTGTTAGCCACCTTCGATTCTGCATGCGTACCGTGTGTCTGCGGCGCGGTGGGGTGCGCTGGACAACTCGACAGGACTGGCGGGGCACCCTGTCCGCTGTGACTGGGCGGACTGACCTGTCTGCGGAGCAAGAGCTAGTTGTTGGGAATCGAGGCGGGGAACGACGGCCAAAAGCGTGCTCTTCGGGACTCTCACTTCTACGAGAGCGCGATATCGGAGGGGGCGGGACCGGAGGGAGCGGGCGGACTGTGTTCGAGGCGGATTGTGGTGTTGGTGGTGGTGATCTGAAATGCCTTTCTTCCCGCAGCACCGCCGTCCAGTTTCCAGTTTATATAGCCGCAGCGGGTGTCAAGCAAGCAAGGCCGGGTCCTCAGCGGGCGAGATCGACGACGTAACTGCTCCTTTTCCTTGCTTTTGGCGCGAGAGCGAATTTTGTTTCCGCCTTCGCCGGTGTCCAGCCCCGCCGTCCAGGCAGCGCTTTCTGACGAGTTCCATCGGGAGCACCCCATGAGTGGGTCCGTTGCGCCGGCGAAAGGCTGGATGGAGTCGGCGTGATGCAACACTGCAGTAGGGGCTGAGGACAGACAGGGTTGGTGGTATGACGAAATGCGTGCTCGCCCCTCCCGCCAGCTCTGGGGACCGCACGTCCGTCCTCGAAGAGAGAGAAACCAAGGCGCACCCGTCTCCACCCGGGCCCCGCTTCGTCCTTCGCCCAGCCGCGTGCTGGAGCGAACTTGCCCGCGAATCGAACCGCCAACTGTCGCCAGCCCGAAATGCCCCCGCTGAGACGTGCAAATGGGGCCACCGAGACCGCGAGAGAGCTCGAGTCCGTCCGGGCTGCTGAGTATCGGGGGTTCGGCGCGGTTCTCTGCATGGACTCGAGAAGGGGTTTGGGGATTGCAAGATGAAACCACAGCTACCCGCAGCAGCGCCTGCCCCGACGCCTCCAGCAGAACGGACGATTCGCGCGCTTTCTGGCCAGGAGTGCCAGCTCATCGCACGAGGTTTCATCGTATGTAATCAACCGCTTGACCGAAATAGCACCCCCCGCACCCGCTCGAGACGGGTGCTCGGTGTGCCGCGCACGGTAGGCTGGGCTGGGGCACAGCGCTTCTGCTCGCCGGATACCGACCGCTGTAGGGTGCGCCACTGCACTCTCCTCTCCACTCTCCGCTGCGGCAGAGCAGAAGCCAAGTGCGCCGAAACCTTTCGTTTGCAGCAGAGACGTGCTCTGCCTGCCCTCATAGATACTCCAGGGTTTCGGGTTTCGGGTTTCGATGGGTTCGATCTCTGTGGGATAAGCTAACCCTCTGCCGAAACGGTGCATGCTGCATGTGCGTATCTGTGTACATACATACGGTTGGATCCCTAGGCCTCCAACGTCCAATAATCGCAGATGACATCAGGCTCGTACGTGCGTATGGGTGGAAACAACGGATTCCATTGGCTGCAGCTGTGCACGGCAGTCCACTCCTGCTGATTTGTTTCGCTCGCTCGTTGCTCGGTCGTCCGTGATCGCGTCATCTTGGGCACACGCTGAGATCACAGTTCTGAGGAAAAAAAAGGAAAAAAAAGGGGATATCTATGTATGCAGAGAGAGAGAGAGAGCATTACCAATGGGGAGATGTTGAGGTGGTTAATCATAGGCGTGAAATGATGTGGTTCCAGGCATGGGTCCCTCTGTTAGGATATGTAGGAAGCCAGCACTGGACGTCCCATGTTCTTCTGGAGCCCAAACAAAAAAAAACAAAAAAAAACTCTCCGTTTTCATCATGGACGATCCCAAAATCGGCAGAGCGGAACAGAGTAGGTTATCATGCAAAATGTCCGGCGCACGGTCAGAATGTTTTTTGTTTTTTTCGTTGACTCACACCCGGTCAGAATGTACATACTTAGGCCCTGTTTGGTTCGACCGTATTTTGAGAAGCTCTAGCTACCACACAAAACCGAGAAACCATCGGTTTGGAGTTTACGTGAGAGTTTGGCACGCCTCTGCGAGTTTGTCGGTTCAAGAAAATATGAACTATTTTTCTGAGCCGCATAATATTTTGAACATTTTGACTGAGCCACAAGAAGAAAAAAAACCACCGCCACCACTAGTATCTATCGGCGAGTATCTTCATGATGCTTTACCCCTGAATCAATTCCATTACAGCTACAGCTACAATGTCCGACTCCACTACCATTCCTCAGCCCAGCAAGGCCCCTTGCGGTCGCTGCTCTTGTCGCTCAACACGAGAATACGCTATACGATAGAACACCATATCATACCTCGAAGTTGACTGGGAAGCAATACGTTGACGATCTTTTATCTTCTGTTTTCTTCGTATGCCACTCGTAACCTTCTTCACATTACGCGATTGGTGTATTGCACATGATCACCTTCAACCCACGAGGCATATCAGTGTTGAGGAGCAACTCGTGATATTCCTACCACTGCTTACATACGGACAAATGATTCCCGCTTAAACCCATTCTCCGCTCGCTTGCCCATCTGAACCTCTAGAACCAAAGCCTCCACAGGTGCAAGTTCCATGTCTTCGCTCCGGGTCGCTCGTGCTCCGGGGCGTAACTGACCGTTTGCGATGACGATGCTGGCGGCGATGTTTGGGTGAAAGGAGGCTCCGAAGGGTCTATCCGTAAAACCTTGTGCGAAGCTCCGAGTAGCTTCACTGCTGGATAGCCGTCGATGTGTTTCTGTGTTGCTGTCGCAGTATTGCCCTCGCCGTGCCACTGCGATGCCGCTGGATAGGTGGATAGATGGATAGGTGGATAGGTAAATGGCTGTATCGCTGCTGTGCAGCAGTACCGCTCGCTTTTGTAATGGTGGCGTAACTGTCTTCATCATTTCGGTAATGTTCGTATTAGTTTCTCAACAAAGGAGGCTGTCAATTATGGCGTCGCGTAAATGTTGTGAGGGTGAAAATACGGAGGAAATACGGGTTGCCAAACAGGTGGTTGGGGGGGGCTTGGCGCAAAAATCTATAGCTTTGCGAACCTTCAACTTCTCGCGAACCGACGGTTGGCGAAATACGGTCGAACCAAACAGGGCCCTTAGTTATGTCGGTATCTAGATGGACAGAGCCCGTTACGTAAGCATGTACAGTACGCCCCCTGGACGACATCTGCTTCACATGCCCAGCCAGATCTCCGTCTGTCGACGGACCGATCTGCGCCCGACCGCTGAATGTCGATTCGGTCGCCCCTCAGCGTTTGCTTTCGACGATGGTTGATGGGTGATAGTGATCGATAAATCGATCTCCTCTCGGTCTGCCGTGTTAAACCGTGGCCATCACACTTTCGTTTCGTGTCTGTGTGTCCGTACTGCAGCGTCTTTGCCTCACCTTGTTCCAACGTCGCCCGCCTTCTTTACGATTTCCATTGCGTTCCCGTTCCGAGCTGGGATATCTACTGGATTTCCTCCCCCCGCCGGCTCGCGGAGAGGTCTCCCTTTCCACGAGTGAGCCGGAGTGACCGTCCGTCCGCTCCGAATTGAACGCAGCGACCAACCCAACCACCGAAGACACCCCTGGTCCCAAGTCTCCCTGGTGGTGGTGACGGTGGTGACGGTGGTGACGTCACCCCCAGCCCTAGTTTTGTACGCACACGTTGCTATGGGTGGTGCTGGACGAACCCTTGATCGCCAGCAGCACATCGGCTCCGAAACGCGGCACTGTCGGGAGATCGACTGGATGTGTTCCTTCTCTTTGCTGGGGAGGCGCTTCTCTTGCTGTCTCGCGAGTCTGGAGTCTTGCTATAACTTGTAGAGGGTTTGCTGAATTCTGGTGCAGCGGTGCTCGCGTTACATGCAGAGAGCCTTACTGACTGGAGGAGCTCCCTCAAGCCTTGCGCCAGCACAGGAGTCGTCCGAGGCGAATAGGTGCGTAGAGTAGTTGGAGGGCTGCGCATTCGTGAGCAAATTCGCAGTTCGGACCCGAGGCGATCGAGACGAAGGATGATGATGATTCATTGATCGTGTGCGACCCTTTTTGTATCATGACGATATTATATACAGTCCTTTTCCTGTTCACCGTCCGCTGCGACCTCGAACAGTCCGCCAGCGGCCCGCGGCAACTCCCCCTGCCCCCGCCTGGCCTGTCCCGTAGAAGAGAAATAACAGGTAAAGAAATGAAAGGGGAGAGAAATAAGAGATATGAAAGACCGGCGAACGAGAGATAAAAGCGGAAACGACCGTGATAACTAACGGAGCCCCAGTTCACACCCACACGTCTGCTGCACTCACTCTGCTTCCCCCGCTCCTCCCTCCTCCGCTTCCTTGATCTCGCCCGGCTTCGGTGGTACTGCGCGCGGTCCCATCCTACTTCCCACCTTCGTGGTGCGCAAGAAGTCTAGAATCGCGCTGGTGCACCGCTCATCTGCGAACAGGTCCCGGATCGTGAAGCGGTCTCTCCCTCTTCCTGTCTCTTTTCGTACTTCTGCCCATAGAATCTTCTGTTGCAGCTTCCACTCCTCGCAGTGCTTGAACAAGTGTTCCCTCGTCTGTGCCTTATATCGGCACCATCCACACTCTGCACTATCTGCGTTCTTCGTCCACTCCATATACTGCCCTGTGCGGCCAGTGCCCCGTTCGGAGTTGGTGGAAGCGACCCGACAGGCGTTTCGGCGCTCGCTCCACCATTCGATTCAGCCACTGGCTCCTCGACAGCCTGTACTTCTTTCCTCTGATTCGCTCCTCAGCCCAGCTCCTCGCTTCGGCCCACTTCTTCTCCGCGATCTCCCTCTTCAGATTGGCTATGGATCCATTCTCCGCACCCCATACCGGTCCCCATATCTCAACCACTCTACTCCCCGGGCGTCCGGCTCTTCTGCTGTCTGCTTCGCCCATTCGTCTGCTTTCTCGTTGCCCTCCACTCCCTCATGGGCCGCGCACCATCTGATCTCTATGCGCATTTCCGGTCTGGCCCCTTTCAAGACCGCTGCCCACTTCCTAGCCGCCACAGCGTACTTCTGCCCTGGCCCCGGTTCATCTGCCACTATCCTTCTCACCGCCGCTTGTGAGTCCGTGAAGATGGTGACCGCTTCTGGAATTGTCCCCCTTCTTGCCGCCAGCTCCAAGGCCCGTGCCCAGCGCTGCACATTCCGCATCGAAGGCCTCCTGGTTGTAGCCGAGGTGGGTCTCTACTCCTACCCACTTTCCCCTGCTCTTCCATGTTACTGCATATCCCGCCATCGAGACGAAGGATTGATGCTAAACGTGCAAGAGGAAAGTGAAGCCGAGTGATCGGAATCGGCACGTCGCCCCCTAACTATCGCGGGCCATCCATCCCGGCCACATTCAGGGTAGGGGGCCTTCTCTCCCCTATCAGCTGTCATATGCACCAGTTCGTTTCTTCCTGCTTACATATACCATGTCCTCTTCGTATATGGTTGAGGGTATTTACCGTGATATCGTCGCGGAAACGCAGGCGTCAGAAGATCATTCCGAAGCCGTCCGTCCTGTCGGTGGCGGGATCACTCGCGCTCGTGAGGGGCAATGGTGGTTAGCAATTCGTTTGTCACTTGAGTGGTCACAGGGACGAGCATGATTGCGCTTCCCTTTCTTCGCCACAAATGTGCCGGGCGCCGCGAGTGAGGCACTTCTGGTATCCACGACACGTTTATTCCGTCGGGAACACATGACTGTGGCCTCCCCGCTCCCCCATTCGCCAGCGAAGAAGTTGGGTGAACAGGGTGCGGCGGGCGGCGGGGGAAGCGGAATGCAGCTTTGTACGGGACGACATGCGACATGCCCGCCGGTCGGAGAGAGCGCTGGAGGTAGCACGGCGCCGGCCGCCGGCACACAACTCACCAGCCGCTGCGGGTAGCGTAGAATGGAGCGCTCGCCGTGGGGTTGGTAGCACTTGGTTGGGCGCTGCGGAGCTTGAGACTAGAGTACATAGAGTAGTTAGCATGACTTCTCCATGGTCATCCGGTTGTTTCTTGGGCGAGGAGGAATATCCGCAGGATCGATGGCCATCGCTGGGGGGTTCGGGCAAGCAGCTTGCGTTGTTCCCGACGACTGGCCACCAATCGCTTCCGCAGCGGCAGGGCCAGAAACCTGCTTGACCGTGCGCATGGTGGGCCAAGCAAACACCGCAAGGTGTTCATGACCAATACGACCTGCAGACAGAAGGGCGTCACAGTACATACAACATAGCCAGGATAAGACTTGGATCTCCACAACACACGCAGAACCAAGACGGGGGGGGGATCTGCGGATGCTTATTTTGCAATCTGTGGACACGCACTCACTCCATCTTCCGGAGCCGCAGCGATCCAGCTTTCCCAGTTCCAGTTCCAATTCCCGGTTCCCGGTCCCCGCTCGGGCGACGTCAGCCCACGTCCGCGGCCGGGCCACAGCGAAATGGCGACAGTGCAGTGAGATGGCTTCTCGGGTGGGTGGGTACGGACGGACAGAGAAAGCGGTGGAAGATGCACCTGGAGCTTAGGACGCGAAACGAATGGCCTGGCACGGCGGCGCGATGCAGCCGGAACCTTGGTCGCGCTGGTCTGTCCTAGTGCGGGGCTGATCGCCACCAATGCGGCCGCTGCGGCGAAACCAGAACGGTCTGCCCAGCACCCGGAGGCGGCCATCTCCCGGAGGGGGCCTTTGGTCGGAATGCTGTGGACAACGAGCGGAGTCCAGCGAGCTGGCGGGGACGTATGTAGAGGGACATCTCCGCTGCGAGCGAAGTGTGACGTCCGACAACCCCACCTCGCGCCATCTTTCGCTCGACTCCCGCGGAAGTCCGCGCAGCGCACCATGGCCACTCGCTCCAAGAGGAATGGCCGGTGGCTTTGGTAGTGCAGGGCAATACGCGGCGTTCGAATGTGTGCCATCCCGTTCCCCACGGCCGTCGTCCCTACCGCCACGAGGACAACCGGACGGGCGTCCAGAACCAGGCCCCAACTCCCGAGTAACCTGTACTGCCAGTTGGCGCGAAACCACCAGCACGGCGAAGCCTGTTTTCGATGGGGATCACACGGGTTGGGTATGGCGGTTGGAGTCGGGTGGCGGCTGCCTCTTCCCCACTCGAATGCTTCGGTTGCATACGTCCCCGAGGTTACTCGATGGCGGGGAGGGTATGTAGCTGGCCAACCACCGAAGTTGCAGTCGACACGCCACGCCGCATTGCAGCACACCGGAGCGTCAAGAGAAAGCTTCCGGCGGGGCGTGGCCAGTCGGTATCGCGTGGAGCGCGGGGACGTGCGGATCCAGCTCTTCGTGAAGCGAACCGAAGGGCTGTGGGCTGCTGCGGGGAAACCTGTCAGACCGAAGAGAAGCCCCGACGTATCGATACCTACAGTCCCTGTGACCGGCTAACCTCGAACAGCACCAACACCGCCAGCCTGCAGAAGCCAAGGAAGCGCGAGGTGTGACTGCTTCGTCGTCCACGCACGCACGCGGATCTGCGTGCCGAGCGGCGAGGGGAGAGAGGGGGAGTGACTACTGCATCCAGTCTTGCTTAGTGGTGGGGCGCGGAGTTCTCTCGTCTCCGTCGTCGCGGTCGCTCGAGTGATGGTGTATGCATGGCGCAATATGATTGGTCCGCCGCCAACGAATGGCAGCGTGAATGGCAGCAAAGTAGCCGGACGCCATGTCTGGCTGGAGCCCTGGAACGCTTGTGCACCTGCTGTGGTGACAGCGAAGCACACGCTTGTAGTAGATAGGAGGATGCACACGTACCTTTGCACCGCGCGACGCGCCGTGTATCTATCGAGCTGTTGACGAGCGCAGTGACATGGCCCCCGCCCGCTGATCCACAGGGGCCTAGACCGCAATGTCGCTGGAGAAATGCCTGAATCTCGGGATCCCCTGCGGGGACACCACCGGGGCCTTTAGCGAGCCTAACAGACACCCCGATTCCCTGCGATACGGGGCGGCAGGCACTCCGCTGTTGCAGACGCCTGATGTATGCGGAATGCTTCCAGAAGGATGTCCACGTCTGTCGGCCCGGAATGCTTCTGGAAAGATGCCCACGTCTGCTCAGCCCGGAATGCCTTTAGGGTTTAGAGCCGGCCTTCCATTCATCCTTGGTTGTTGTTGCTGTTGTCGCAATTAGGTTGCATGGTGCGGTTGCCTACTTGCGCGACTGCTGCGCGCGAGACGGGAGGCATCATGTATGTATCACGTTCGATGCGTGGTGGAAATCTCCGATGACCACTGTCTGTCCTACTTACTGCATGTGCTCGGCTAGTGCGGTGTGGTGCGTAAGCGTTGGGGTTCTTTAACCTCGCGGCTCCCGTAGAGTCGACGCTCTCCCTTGCATCGTCCCGAATCCTTCTTTCTCGCGAAAGCCTCTCCGGACTCCACCACGTCCCAGAGCCCGGTGCCTTATTAACACTCTCCACTGCTGGAGCGTTGCGGGCTGGATTGTTTTCTGCCCTGACCATACCTGCTGTCCGATGAGATCACATACGGGCGGCCGTCGCAGCGAATTCGAGAGAACGCCCAACTACTTAGCGTCCTCAGCTGCGCACACTCAACCGGAGCGACACTTCCCCACGTACGTGCATCCAGGTCCCTCGATGGAGGGCCTGCCGCCTTCGTCTCTGATGTCAGTGCTGGAACGGGTGTTCTGGGACGGTTTTACCGCTGCCTTGGTTCTTTCCTCCGGCGGGCGACTCTCGATCTCGGTTCCAACGACAGCTGGGTACGGCACCTGTTCTCGTGCTCGCCGGCCACTAGCCTTGTGGCTGCGGCACAGCTGGCAGCTCAAACGACTGAGTGCGCCAACTGACGCGTGCCACAGGAGCCGACACCTTTCGTCCTCAAAGCACTCTCTCCCTTCGAAGCGGGCATTCACGGCCATGATGTACTCCGGGGCTTTGGAGATTGCACGGTCTGGCCCACAGAAACCGGCTTTACTTTGCACCCGCCGCCCTTCGGCTCTCTGTCATGGCCGCTTGCGATTGGTCTGGGTTTGCTTGCCCCGATCGAACCACCCCGACAGCGCACGATGGAGAGCGGATTTTCTGTGCCCAAGGTTACTCAGTTCTGTTGCGATCACCTCCCCCCAAAGCGTTGAAGACGATGCTGACGAGAAGTGAGTAGGCGGCTGTTGTGGCCGAAGTTCCTGATATTGCCGAACAACACCCAACAAGAAACTGCTCCTGAGAAAGGAAAAAAACTACAAAGATAGAAATGACACCAGGAAACCGACCAATGAGAGAATTGGGCTTCGTCCCGTCCAGACGCACACCGCCCCACACCACCCGAGAAATATGTAAGAAAAGGAGAGAGATCTAGATACAACAGCGCCAACAAAAAACCTTTTTATCCCAGCAGCCGATCCCCCAGGCCATAGGGTTTCCTCATCAGGGTTGAGAGTCCTCGGCTTCAGGTTTCCCCGGCTGCAGGTTCCTCGGCTTTAACAGGGTAGTGCGGACAATAAACGCAGCGAATGTGTTCGCACTGCTCGCACTGAATTTGCACTTCGGTGAGCATGGTACTTCCTCGATTCCCCTCGCCGTCGCAGACGTGACACACCCAGATCCCCGGCGGCGGCGTGGTAGTGTGTCTCTCGTCTGGCGCGGCCATGTCGTGTGCGATGTGTTTTTTTTGGGAAAGAGGGAGATGACTGTTGCTGCACGAGGGGTTAGTCTACGACATACAAGGGACCGCCTGAAGATCTTACTGGAGAGATGCAGGTGTTTGGGAATTTTCGCTTCGATGATGTTCGCTTCCGATGATATTCGTTGCTTGGGATGCTGAATCTGGTACTTCGGATTTGGAGGGTTTATATACGTTATTATCAGAATGGAGACTGATACGGCTGGTGCTTCGATGATGCTCGCTTCTGATGGTATTCGCTGCTTGGGATGCAGGATGTTCTTCGGACCCAGGGAATGGTTATATATGCTATTGTCTGGATGGAGGCTGCTATGGGGCGGCCACTTTGCCTCCTCAACACCTGCGCCTACGATAGGAGGCGGAAGCGCTCGGCCGCCGGTTGCGGCCATATGGAAGGCGGCCGTGAACCTGGGTACAGCACATTGACACATATTCCGGCTCCTCCTCTCCGCTATCGCTGGGAAAACGTTATCAGAAGGCAAGATCGCGAACTCTGTCGGGGGTGGTGTGACCCGCTCAATCGTTCTCAACGGTGGGTCGTGCTGTTGGGGCAACCTCCAAAGCTGCTCGCTGGTTGCTGTACTCCGTCAACAGAACACTTGCGGCAATTACTACATAGGAGTCACATCGATCATGCGCCGTGCTCCAGCGTTGAAGTTTCCGGCGAGTTACGGCGGCCCCAACGTCCACCGTTGCGCTCACTTAGCGAGCAAGAGACATTGGTTGGAGGAAGCAGGCCGAAGCCGTCGGAACTATAGCACAGTTCGGGCACGGAGCTTTGCTGCTACCATCGAGTCGGGTATGCGCCAATCGCTGTGCTAGCCTTCAAGCAGTAGGAGTATCAACCGACTCACCGACCTGACATAGAGTTCACGTGAAGGCATTGATAGGCTGTTTAGTCCTCCTCCTCCTCCTACTCCTATCTACATTAACGCCATTCGCACAACGATTAGCGGGCGAACATGACGCTTGTTGAAGCAGCCTTGAGGCCGGACGGGGGTAACTATTTCCCTCTCCGTCGTCTTTTACCTCCGGCCTTCTGAACGACTGGACATTGGTAGGCTCGAGAAAGCTCGGATACGTGCTGGACCGCACTGAACGCCCCTTTGCTGCGGAGGGCCGCCTGCCCACGTTGGGCAGCGAGAGAACATTGCTTTGGTGCGGTCGTGCAGCGTTTTTGCTCATAATATCACAATTTCTCTAGGCTGAGATGTCGTCGCTCGCCCGAGATGCCTACGCCATGGATGAAGCGTCGCCGAGGAGCAGCCCACGAAATTGGGGAGATCTCTCTGTACGCAATGCTCCCAGTCACCAGACGTAGCTTTCGGTGACCATGCTATGCGTATGGTAGCAAATACACGCCCCAAGGAGCGAACTACACTGCACGGCCAACGTGACCCCACCATCCGGCTGCCTGCTAAGATTCGCCACTCGATCCACCCCTTCGGTTCAATGTCCAAAACGGCGCGCGGAGGACTGGTAGGGAGTATAACATCAGCAACACCTGGCATTGGAAGTCGCTAAGGTGAGTAGGTAGCATAAACGTGCCCATTCGGTGGCGGAAAGGCGGAGACGAAGCGAGCCGCCTTAGCCAGCATGGCTAGCTGGCATAAGCCCAAACTCAATCGAAGGCTGGGGTACAGCCACGAAGAGGCCCTCGCGGCTATATTTGGACGGTTGAGGACAGCGTGAAGTTGCGGTTGCAATTGCCAGTATCGAGCAACTGGGTTAGGACGACCTATGTACTAAAGGGGGGTGTCCGCTCCCATCCTCCCAGCATCTGCTCGACTTGTCATGGCGAGAGGCGGAAACCGGAAGCGCTTGTTGGGGGGAGAGTCGCAGTCATGGGAGGGGAGGAGATGCCCTGTCAAGCAACCAAGCAAGCGGGAGTCAGTCATGTTGTGTCCAGGCGGGCGAGATCACGATGAGCCGGATCGGGCTTGATGGCCGGCCAGCTGCCAGATCTGCTCTCGGATCTGCCCCTCCCAACTGGGGGGGGAGGGGGGGGGAGTCGTGTAGTAGTATGCCCTCACCCAACTGAAAGTCCAGCCGGACCTCTCCCTCTCTCCCCTCTTCCCTTCACCGTACCCCCGATCAGTTTCCTCCCAGGGCGTATTTACCTCCTCCCACCGCTCGACGTGGCAGCCGGTCGAAATAAAATAAAATTATAAAGTTATGTAGGCGGAATCCGTCGGGGTTGGAGTACTGCCGCACTGGCCTGTAGTTCGTCTTTCCTCCCTGGTGATATTAGGCTACAAGCACACGGTAGGTTTTAGGTTCTGTCTTGTGCTGCACTGTGCGTATGACTACGCACAGGCTTTCTTCCCGTGTTCCAGAGCGAAGCCCGTTTATTATTCTCTTATTTTTTTTTATTGCTATAAAAATTCTAGCGATTAGTCTATGTATATAGATACCAGCCAGCACACACGTGGCGCGGGGAGGGGATCACCTCAGGGTTTCGCACAACCCATGTACGTACGGGGTACATACTTGTATGTACCGCCACAGACGTGAAACAACACACTCCGAGTGCTTAGGTGCGTGCGTTCCACCTTGCCAGCAGAACGGCCGGCCGGCCAGGCGGACTTGCGACTGCGCCACAACGGAAGTGCTCTGTCTAGTTTCATACAACCAAGTTAAGGGGAAACCTTCACGGCTCGGAGCCTCAGGAGAAGGGGAGGAAAGAAAGGGGAAAAAAAGAAAAAGAAAATCTTGTCCGCAAACGACGTGCTATGGTACATACGTGGGTGGGGAGGCGCAAATAATGCTCTAACCAGCCTCCAGGGCTGAAAGTTTCCACTTGTGGGTTAGTAAGCTAACCACCGATACTTTAGTTGGTCAACGCTCAACATCAGCCTCAATCTCAACCGCGGCATCGACGCCGACGTCGAACCTCTGTCCTCGCGGAGCGCATAAACAGAGGGCCAAAGAAAAACTGGTATCTATGTGGGGCTGGTGTGATAGGTAGGCATAGTTTTGTTTACTTGATAGTAAAAGAGAAATACCAACAGACAATCCTCTTTTTCCGTGCATATGGTCCCATCCAAGGGTTCTCAGGCACACAGCAAAAGGAGCTATAAAGGAAAAAGAGCACCAAATCAGGCCGAGGTCGAGGTTAAGACTGAATGCGGAAAAAGCAAAAAAAAGCCGTGAAAAGTCATAAAAAGTCATAAAAAGTCATCAAAGCTGTCGTGTGCTGAGGGCCGTCGACACGGCCAGGCCGGGAATCTATCCTAGGTGTTTGGGTCTGGTTGCGGTCAGTCCCGGCCACGAGGGCACACCGATGGAAGGAGGGGTGAACGAACATCCGGCGCGAGAGTGCGTGTATGCGGTGGGCCAGTGCTAGATCCTGATGCAGATGCAAACCGCACGGACGGGGTTAGGATCGGCCGTGTCCATCGGAGCGTCTCACGGCAGGGCAGGGCAAGGCAGGTACGTACACTCGGGGCACGAAGGCTGGAGATCGAAACGCCACGGCCCGGTGCAGTGGTTGATCATTCCGTGCGGGCTGTGGCAGAGCCACTTGCCGCGCTCCTCGCCTCCGTCGGCCCGCCGCTCACCGCCCTGGGTCTCGGCGGCGGCCGAGTCGCGCTGCAGCTCCATGATATCCGGCGCGAGGAACTTCTGACCGCTCGTTAGCTCTGCTGTTCCGACTCGGCGGACAGGGTGCTGCGCGCTTACCTTGTCTAGCTGAGCGCCCGGCTTCGACAATTCTGCTGCTGCTGCGGGGGGGTCTGTTGTTCCGTTGTTTTGTTTGGGGGTGAGCGAGTGAGCGAGTGCGTGGCTGCTGTGTCTGCTGAGAAATCTCCGCTGCGAGGGTTGGAGGAATTGAGCAGTTCTGGTCTCTGCGTCCGATGGGTTGTTGCTTCGAGAGAAAGAGACGAATCCCCAGGAGGAACGGATCACGGATCACGGCATCGTAGGCATCCTTATACTGCGGAACGTCCTCCTCCTCCTCCTCCTCCTCCTCCTCCTCCTCCTCCTCCTCCTCCTCCTCATTCCGGGCCCGACAACTCGGAAAAGCACATCCGGGAAAGGGACGGACGGTCGTCACCACCGACACTGGCGCTGCGTATGACCACTCGGAGCCAGTAGCTGCTCTGTAGCGTCTTAGAAGCTCTACAGCCACTATCGTCACCTTCCAACTCGACACCGCGAGTCAGGGAAGCCCTAGGCCCAGGCCAAGGGCAAGGCATGGTATGCGTCACCCGCGCCATCGAGGCCAAGGTCGCGTCCGTATCGTCCGTATCGTCCGTGCCGACCATCCGAGCGCAGGAGCAGCTCCAGTTCGTGATCGCAGCCACGTCGTGCGAATGGTCCGGCCGCGAAAAGCACACCGTTCCGAACCACAGATGCGACTGTAGACCTTGGAGTGGCGGTGGCAGGGAAAACGCGCGCGGAGATTTCCTTTCTTTTCTTTCCTTTCCTTTCCTTTCCTTTTTTTTTTTTTTTTTTTTTTCCTTTTTGGAGATGAGGGTGCTGCAGTGAGGCCAGAAGCACACCGCCCTCTCTTTTCTTTGGTCCGGGTCTGGCTGCATCATTGGCGATGCGTCGAGCGTGAATGGATGTACTAACTATAGTTAGAGTACGTTACATGCGTAGGAAGTGCGGATGTACTCTATCTGCACGTCTTGTTATCTAACATGTATGTATGCACGTCTTCCGCTCCGCCATTCCCCGCAGTTATGTATGTATTTCCAGAGTCACAGAGTTACGAGCGAGCGCGCTATTGGCCGAGCTGTGTGCAGACGTTGTTGTCCATGACGAAAGCATTGCTGCCTCCTCCCTGTGCGTGCCAAGTCGTCGTGCACGCATGGCGATGAGCGTGCTCCGTAGCTATGTACCGGACACACGCCAAGGCCGCTAACTACTGCTTGCGAGTGGTGGGCGGGCAGGTGTATACATATATGCTTTTTGGCGGCGGTTTCGCTCGGTGATGGGAATAACTGTGTTTCCACTGAACAATGGAACCATCTATCTTGACCGTTACGGCACCACGGAGAGGGAAAATACAAAAAGAAAAGAAAAGAAGAAGGAAATATAAAAGAAAGAAAAAAAATCGTCCCTAAATATTACTCGCACACGCTCCGGAAAAGCAATCCAAACCAGTAAACAATCCGCAAAAAAGAGAAATCTATGTGTCGGGAAAGGAAACGAAAGGAAAAACAGCCCCTCCCTTCTCCTCTTGTCTACCGATTTCCGAATCTTACGCATCTACAGACTCCGTATCTACAGACTTCGCACCTGCAGACTTCGCATCTACAGACTCCGCATCTACAGACTCCACATCTACAGACTCCGCATCTAGACACCCTACATCATCTTTTGGAATAATCTTCTCCACCCTACATTCGTTGCACCGTACGTGATCGCACTCCAAGCAAGCAGGTACGAGGGTGCAGCGCCACATACCGCTGTAGTGGCTGCTTTTGCCCTCCGGATTGTGGCAGTACCAGTAACGTTCGGGCTTGGTCTTGGGCTTGGGCTTGGGCTCGGGCTCGGGCTCGGGCTCGGGCTTGAGCTCGGGCTCGGGGCCCGCGGGCCGGGCCGGGCCGGTATGGGGTGCGGGCGCGGTGTGCAAGGACTCTTCGTCACCGTGCTGTTGGACTGTCAGTCCAGGTCTCCCCTCAACCGGTCTCGCAAAAACAGGCTTCGCATTTGCCGGTGGCGGGAGGGGTCCTTACCATCTTCACCTTCTCGGGTGTACCGTAGTCGGAGTAGAGTAGTGATGTGCGGAGGAAGTGGAGGAGTAGGATGAGGAGGAGCAGGAGGAGGAGCAGGAGGAAGAGGAGCGCTCGTCCGTGCGAGGGATGAGAAGATCGATAGAGGCAATCTACCGAGGGTTTGGTATTCGACGGGGACTTGTTAGCCTTGGACGAGCGTCGAGGTGATTTGGTGGAATTCAGATCAAGAATCCGACTCCCCGAACTTATATACACATCGACGTTCGCCTCCTGCGGAATATACATCGCGGGTTGAGGTGCAAGAGCACCCAGTGCCTTCCTAGCAGCACAATGCCTCCTAGCAGCCCCCCCCTCTCTACGCGAGATCCCACCACCCGGATCCAGTCGAACCATGGAGCGTGAATCGGTCGCAGAAGCACATCGACTCCCTCCGTAGGGTTCGAGGGATGTTATTGCGCCGGAGTCATCTTGCATTTCATGCTTGCTGCGGACCTTGTGCGCCTGGATCCATGGGCTTTGATAGATTTGTGGGAACAATCCAGAGCACGCGGGCAATTGCCATGGAGCCTCCCATCCCTTCCCCGATATCACCTCAGACGGCGAGTAGAGGGCGACGAGAACTACAGGTACGACTGGTCTCCTCATCCGGCTCGAGTCTCTCACTCTCTCGCCCTCCTACAGCCGGGGGGACGTAGTCAGCGCCGACAAGCAGAAAACGGCGCCCGGGCGGCATACCCCATAGCGATGCATGGCAGTCATTCGAACGTTGTGAAAGATACAGCCCTCGGCGCGACATCGCAACCCTCCTCCTCCGCCGCCTGTCCCAGCCGCCAATGAACTAGAAGCACAGAAGCCAATAAGCCAATAAGCGCTCTGGGATTCCGACCCCGCGTCAACCACGACTGCAGGGCCTCTTCCGAGCGCCTGACGTGAATCGGTGTTTTGCTCATGATCAAAGGGGGCGGCCGGCGAAGGAAAGGTTTCGCAGCCCCGGGGGGGGGGAGGTTTCCAGAAGGCCGGGCCCGGCGGTGTCTGGCTGGATTCTCCGTTGCGGGTAGTCTCGCCCACTCGGTGATGTGTCTGTAGGTTTTGTGCGATGGGGGGCCAATAGCCCTGGGAAAAGGGCTGTCAATGCCCAGAGGTTTTACTCTGGCACTCCATCCAGATACATAGACAGAGATCAGCACACGCATTCGTGCCGACAGAAGCCTCCCCCCCGTCGAGTCGCGCAACTCGGACGATCACCGGGGGGGGGGGGGCGGAAAGATAGTGCTTCTACATAGCAGACAGGCCCGTTTTTGGAGTGCGTGCAGCCGGCCGGCTGTGGAGGGAGGGTGTTGTGTTAGTGGTCTGCAGACAGACGCCACACTATTCGCAAGCGAGCGTCGAATCTGGTCAGTCCTCGCGCTAGATGGATAGAAGCACAACCTTTTCCGAACACGAACGCCCCATTTCGGAGAGGGGAGGCAGAACTCGGGCAACACGCGTCCTAGACAGGAACCTCGGGATCCCAAAGCACAGAGCAATCGCCTGCTGGAGAAGTGCGAGTGGTGCCCATCACATGGGGCCGAAGCGACCGCATGCGCCCCTCCCTTTGCATGTATACCGAAACTGATCACGAGTGCGCGGGAGCAGTTGAAGAGCCATATTTCTGCTTGTCGCTCTCTCCGGCAATCGAAGCCCCCACGTGTTGCTGTCCTATCTAGATGTGTTTCTACGATCGCAGCGTCCAATCCATTGCGGGAAGAGACCAACCAGGTAGGTAACTAGCGTTCGGTTTCGAACAATACGATGGCCCCGAACCGGAATTCTCAACGACAATCTCCGCTGGTTCGCAGCTGTCGGAGGAGCTGGCTCTTGGAAGTAACTACGGGATATCTACGTACGGTACAATACGCGACTGATGTGCATGGGGGCAGACGATGAAACGTCGCTGACATTTGGTAGGAACAGTGTCTTTGGTCGCAAGAACTGCGCCACTTGCATCTCTATTTGCCGCGCAGGAAGGTTGCCGCGGTTGCGCACAACTGCATCCGATTGGCCAACGACCCGGTTGACAGCACATCTGCGGCAGTGCGGGCGTGGCTACAGCCCTAACCAACACGCCTCGACCGCGGCCTTCCCGCGCAAACTGCTTTTGCTTCCGTACTTATTTTCGCCGGATCGAGCTCGGCCCCTGTAGCGCATCGGAGCGTTCCGTCTCACAGGTAATCATCCTGCCTTACATACTGCAGGAAGAAGGTACCTAGCCATGTATGTATGTGTGCACGGCTAGTTAACTATCGATTTCGTTGTCCGCCAGTGAGTGTTGGCCGTCCGCCGCCCCCATTGGCACAGCAGCTGTGTACTCACTCCGCCGCCGTCGCAGATAATAGCACGGCCGAAGTGCGCACCGAATGTTCGCCGGCTCGCGCCTTCGAGCTTCAAGAACATGTGCCTGCCTACAACGGTACAAGAACAGCGAGTTGGCTACGGAGGGCTACTTGCAGCGCCACAAGGCTGCCAGCAGGCGTGCCCTGCCGACTCTGCTGCCATCGCCTGTGGTGCGACACGGAAAGACGCTGGGCACGTTGAGCGGGACCGGAGAGAGCCAGCAGAGCTGAGGTTGCGCAGTGCGCAACCGTTGATCTCATCCCCGTCGCGGCCGGGGGCGTTGGAGGGATGTCATAGAGGTCACCACTCGAGGCTGGGCAAAAACCCTGAAGGGAGATGGCATGCTCCCGGCTGGAGCCGTTCCACTCGGAGCGGGCCCACGTCGTGTTCCCTCTCGCTACGCACAGCAGGAGGATGTGGCGGAGGAGGTTGCGGCTATGTCAGCAACGGCTGGCTTGCCCTCGCTGGCCTTCGCTCGCTGGCGCCAGAGGGGCTTTCGCTCCTTGAGACGACCTGGGAGCTCCTCCGATACCTCGCAGTACTGCCTTCCGGAGGTCGCGGAGAAACCCCATCTCCGCTTTCGGCTCGGCGACTCCGGCGCTGGCATCTATGACTGATGTTCTCGACGAGGATCTTGACGGCTCGGAGTGGATATCGATTTGTTTTATTAAAAAAAAATACTGTCTCCTGGCCTGGGTACCGCGACGGACTACCTTCCGGGGACGTCGGTCGCCACGAGTGGATCGTGGCGACCTGGGCACAATCTCCCAACGCGCACATAAAACAAACATGTCGGCGAAAGCTTTTCCTCCCTGCAGTGCGAGAGCGTGCCCACGGCGTAGTCTCCGGCCATGCCAGGCCTGACACCTTCCTTCCGCCTCAGTATCCTCTCCCCCGGGGCGCTCCTCCCAACCTCTCCCAACCCCTCCCAGCCCGGCAGGACAGGCCACTACGTCTCTGTTTGGGCCTGCTCAAAACAGAGCGGTCGTCATAGATCCGCACCGCACTGCCGTCTTGTGGCCGAGACGGACGGACGGACAACTTACTGTGTATCTTCCGCCCGTGAAGGCGGGCTGCTACGAGCGCACTATTCCCCAACCCCTCACCCTCCTCCCCTCCACATCCCTCTCCCCATCCCCTCCCCATCCCCCTCCGCGGGAACGGAGCACATCTCGAGATCGTATCCGGCCGCACTACCTACGGCGAAAGCGTATCCAGGTGTCGATGCCACCGCCAGACCCTACGGATGTGTATGTGTGTCCACGGCTCGCGCTCTCACTTACGCGGTCCGAATCGGGCCCAAGTCGGAGAAGGCGCTCGTCCGTCTCCGTCCGGAGCACAGGTTGGCGCGCCGCCGCATCCGCCACCAGCGGCGTCAGTCCTCCCTTCCTTGAGTCCATCGTCCTCCCTTCCTTGAGTCCATCGTCCGTCCCGGTTCTCCAAGCGGGCGTGGACTCGAGCCCAGCAGCCGTAGCTGACACGTTGCCGCCGAGCAGTCACCGAGAACCAGACCCACCGCCCCACAGTCGTCCCAGGGCCAATCGCGACCGCTCGTCCTCAGCCATACCCGCTCGGACTTGCTGCGAAAGCCAGTCCGCCGCGTCGATGGGTCCGTCAACTTGCGCCTCACTCATCGACTCGTACTCGACAATTCGAACACCCAGAAACGGGGGCCCAAACTAGCTACACATCGACGGCTGCCGCACTTCTCCATGTTACGTCTACGAGTCCGCAAATGCCACGTGGCGGCGAGGTTGGTCCGTGATTCTTCACGCTCGGCACCAGGTCGTCCGAACAGTTGACTGCCTCAATGCCAGAGAAGGTATCATAGTACAGGTCATAAACGTCGTTAATTTTGCTCTACTTCTAATCTAAGGGTTTCCGGTCTAGTTCTAGTTCTAAAAACAAAGGACAAAAAAAAGAGAAACGAAAAAGGAAAAGGAAGCGGGAAGGGAAGCGGAAAAGGAAACGAGAAGGAAATGGGAACATCTCTCCACCACAGCCCTCGCCATGCTAGGTCGGTGTCCCAGAAAAGTAAAAAGTAAAAAGAAATCATGTAAAGAAACCATTCGATCCAATCCAGCGTATACAGATGCCTCCCTGCTCCCGGTGCAGAGAAAAGCCATCCAGGTAAACGGTCCATTTTTTGTGAGAGAAAAATGGGGCAAAACAAAATTCCAAACAAACCCAGATGATGAAAACGAGACAAGAAAAGGCAGGAGGGAGAGAAGGAAAGGAAAGAAAAAAAAGGAAATCGTAAACCAAAGCATTTTTTCTAGTTGGAGTGAGTTGGAAGTAAAAGAAGACAGTGAGAACCAAAGAGGGGAAGCAAAACAAAAACAAAAACAGAAACAAAAGTCTAAAGCGAAGAGAAGAGGAGAGGAGAGGAGAGAGAGGTCAAAGAAGAAGAGAAAAAAAAAAGCAGACGAAGAAAAGAAAGGAAAAACAAAAAACAAAAAAAAAGCACCGCGTGAGACTTCCCCGATGAGGATGTCTCCCCCTCCCCCCCCCCCATGAACAATCACCAATCATCCGAGGGGAGTCTGTCGTATGTGATGCACGACATCGTCGTCGCACAAGAAACCCAAAATCAACTCACTCAGTCCAATCCCTGTGATAATACAATCCGAGTCGTCTCTGTCGAGGCACCGAACCGAAGCGCATAGATAGAGTATACGCGCACCAGGAGCCACCCTAGTTGGCAGGAGGCGGGTAGTCGGACGAGTAGGTGGGGCACACGGTACAGCGTTGATGTTCGCAGTTGAGACAAGATGCGGTAGTGGCGCGCAACCACGGACCGCCATAGTGGTCGCGGCTCGCATATGCTCTGCAGCAGATCCACATATCTTTGTTGATGGAGGCCAATGGGTCGTCGTTCTCGGTGGCCTCATCTGACGTTTGTTCGCCACTATGGCTCCGGCGGCGCTCGACTCGGGAAGGCCGAGAGGAGGGCCCGATGTTTGTTTGATCGCCGCCGCTGTGCCGGCTGCGGGCCGGCCTTGGTGCGTCGGCGAAATGGGAAGGGCTGCTGCCGGGCCCTTGCGCAATGCGGGTGTTGAGTTCATGGGACTGCGAGAGAAGGGTGGTTAGCATTGTAAAGGCATGGTCATATATGGGTAGATGGGACATACCGAGTCCTGGCGGCTGGAGGCGCCGTTAGGGGAGTCCTTTCCGAGACACATGGCAGGATATGCACGGTTTGGTGGTGAGGGTACGGGTGGGTGAGTGAGTGAGTGAGCGAGTGAGCGAGTGAGAATGGGTGAGTGGAAGTGAGAGTGAATAGTATTCGGAAATAGGGATAAGGGATGATGTTACGGCTCCCGAAAGTGGGCAGACGGTGGTATAGAGCTTTCTAGTGGTAGATTTCTTTCGGACTCAATGTATGGCAGATGTGATGTTGCTGGAATGACGAGGTGTTTTGATGTCGGAGATGCTTTGATGCTGAGGATGTTATGAAGCGGCGTCCAATGTGGGCCTTTATATTGTGAACTCCTTCTTCGGCCTTGTTGCTCTCGTTAAGCGTCCCAAGTGGTACTGCTCCACAGACCCGGCCTGCAGTGCCACAGGAGTACAACCCGTCGACGGCAAAGGAGAAGGCTTGCTCGATGCCCGCAGCCGGCGGAGTTTGGTTTGGTTTTGGTTTGGGTTGTTTTTTTTTTTTGCTGGAGAACGGTGTGCGAGGCCGGAGCACCAGTACTGCACACCCCAGGTGACTAGTTGGGGCCCGAGGAAACAAAACCTCGAGTCAGAAGGATCAGGTCTAGTGCCATTCCGCGGGAGAGAGCTCTTCGAACGTACGGGCGAAACCCTTCTGTCCAGCCCTGCCGCTGATCTCACTCCGGCGCATCAGATACTTTGCGCCCCAGGGGGTGCTTTCTGGTCGTGTACAATGGCCCGCCAGACCCCGCCGTGTGTCATGTACGATGGCAGAGTGCACCGCCGCCACAGGAGCTTACGGGCACAAGGCCCAACCCGCCAGAGCTCGAGGGAACCTCATCACGGCGCACCCGGGGCCACGCTAAAGGGCCCAGCCCTCCCGACAGGCTGGCTGTTGGCGAGTGGGTCGGAGAGGAAGCACCCGGGCTCGAGCGTGAGATGATGCTCGGCCGCAACGACAGATCTCCAACGCTAGACACCGACTGCGGTATGCCAAGCACCAGAGCGCGGGACAGGCGAACGGAGTAGCTCCCAGGCGTTTTTGTACCGGCAGCCACGGCGCGCCAGTACCAGCTGCCGCCGCGCACCGCAAGGTCGCTGCGAGAGAACGTGCGCAAGGGGCGCGGCGGGGGTGTAGCAGGAGAGCCGGATCGCCGTGGAGCTGAAGAGGGGCGTGCTAGTCAGTAGTGACACCGCACACCCGCACACCGCAGGCCGCGCGGGGGGGGGTGCAATCTCTTCCGTTGCGCCGTGGAGAAGGCCGGGGTTTTCTTTTCAAACGTCAGCAGCGAGCAGCAGAAACGATATCGTGGAAACGCACCACGCAATCTCGATTCAGCCTTGCGGTAGCACTGGTAATAGGCAGGTACGGCACTAGAACAAAGCGCGCGACGGCAACTGCCGGGGAGCGTGGATTCCCAGTCCATCGATCAGCTCCGCATGCATGGGGGAGAGGGGGCATTGACAAGGAAATGGTTCGCGGAGAAAAGCGAACGGCTGTGCTGGCTGCTGGGACGGAAGAACAACGGAACGTGCCAGCAGGACAGCAGCACGGAGCGAGAGACGCTCGAATTGCGCACCCGTGGGAATGCTCTGCGCGTGATCGGTGCACTGCCAGTCCTAACTAGTCGCAAGGCTGTCTCCGCCAGACATATCATAGCCCCGAAAGAAGGAGTGGGGGCCGGGAGTCCTGCCTCGTTGGATGTTCCAACCCCAGCCCGACGCACGGGAACCGTCCGCACACCTTTTGGGGGAAGCGTCACGCCGACGCTTGCGATTCCGTCTGGATGCGATCCGGCAGACATCCGGCGGCGTTCTGGAAAGCCCCAGTCGTGCTGACTCGCGGCTGTGTCGTCCATCCGCCCTGGCGCGAGGTGTAACCCCTAAGCGGCCGAAGCCGGTGGCGGATGCACAGTGGCATAGAGCCATCTCTGGGAGGCAATGCACCGAACTGGGGCTTGCGGATACGATGCGCAATCTGCTAGCGGCCGTGAGATCGCGACAAGGTGCTTTCTAGGCACCGGCCATGCTGCACGGCTGCCGCTGATGCTGCACCCAATGTCGAGCGAGCGAGCACAGGACCTGCGGGCATCGACGGCGCCAATTCGGGCATCCGGATCCGGCGGCTGCAGCACACCGGCGCCGGCCTTGGCGTCACCCACCAGGCTGCGAGGAAGGCTGGAGAACACGGCGGTCAGTCGGAACGCTCCACCAGATCCGGATTGGTCCAGTGCGACTCTTTGCCGCCCTAATTCGAGACCTCGGTCGGCCGGCTGACATTGGCGAGCAGGCGGACGCGCAGCAGCGGCATTCCGCGGTTCGACCACGGGGGCCGAGCCGACACAGCTCCCGCATTCTGGGATCTCGCTCGGGCAGGTGGCGGTTGTTGGGACGCCGCCCCCGCACTGGCCGAGGCCAGACCACCACCAAGCCGTACCTTGCAGTTCCCAACAACCGGTCTCCGATGCGAAACCCACGCACGCGAAGTCTTGTGCGATGCGGTTACATAATCCGCGCAACGGCAGCCTCCGTCGTCGTCGCCGTGGTCGCCGTGGCCGCAACAGGTTGCACATAGCGCCGTCGAGGCCAGCAGCGGTCTAGCACTGGGCGGCGCCGCCCAGTGCACTGTTAGCCTGAGCCGCCTGACGGCGCACCGTGGGCGTGGCATGCAGCAGTCGAACGGCGGGCACAGCGCCCGGAGCCGACGCCGCTCAGTGCCGGCGGCGGGTCGTGGGTGCAGAGCGCTTCCACATACTCTAGATATCCATGCTCGGTGTCAGCGACGTCTTCCAGCAAATCAACAGCGCGCCCCACCCGCCGACACATCCGCACGACAGATAGATACGATAGTACATACCTATGCAGCATAGCACGGCGCTAGAGTAGCTTCCGCAGACCTGCACACATCTAGAGTATCTAGATATCATATACACATACGTAGTTGCAGAGTAGCTATGTATGTATCTATCCGGAGCAGACGGTGCACGTGCTCTCGTTGCTGGTGCTCCGTCATCTGTTCCGGAACTTGGAGTTTGGAGCGTTCCCGACTCGCGACGCCCGCCAGCCAATCGAGTCCGCAGATGCGAAGCCTGCACGGCTGCTCGTGCCCCACTTTCAAGACCGGATTGTGTGCTGGGCGGTCCAATGATGCGATCCTTGCCGCCGAAGCCGACTCGACATCTCGCTATCTAGCGAGCGGACTTCGACGGGCCTCGTGCACCGTGCGCGCAGATAGATAGATGGATGGATAGATATGATGTAGATAGATACCCCTAAGTTAAGTCCGCAGTTACCGCCCGCAAGCTCCAGGTGTTGTGTTGGGTGCTTGCGTGGGTGAGCGAACCGCGCCACGCACGACATACATAACATGCATACATACATACATACGTACATACTAATTCGCCCGTGAAGCTTGGAAGAGGATCGTCGGGGGCAGTGTTGTCTTGGCACCGCAGCTAACTGTGACACGAAGCATGCATCTAGCGCAGCATGTGTGTAGCTAGCACGGGAAGAGAAGTGAATCAGAGCACGCTGGTTCACCGGCCTAATCTCTTGCAGATGGACGGACCCCCCTCTGAGCTCTCTGGTTGCTTTGCCGACACACTGTATGTACTCTACATACTTCGACATTGCCCAAGAGAGATCGCGAGAATTGTTTCCTATACATAGGTAGATACTTCATAATATGTCGGATGTCTGTTGCAATCCCCACCACGGCCAGCACCACCTTCTCCAGTCTTCAGACCGCCTTCGCACTCCACCCCGCCAACCGAGATATGCCAGTTCCCACGTTACTACAGCTGTCAGGTCGGCGATGCATAACTCTAGTCGGTCTCTGGATAGTAGGCGTGCGCCAAACAACAACCCGGGAAAACTATCCGCGAATATTTCCGGACACTGCAGGAAGAAGGCATTGCAGATTTCAAGATCAAGCCCAAGAATATCTACAACATGGACAAGAGTTTCTTCTTGGATCAGTGCAATGGTCGGTGAGGGCAGTCGTCAACTCACCGCACAAGCCAGCACTTCTACGGCAGTCAGGACAACGGAAAACAATCACCGCAATCGACTACATCGGGCCCGGACTCGACGATCGAGGGCTACATATGAGAATCCGCCTCCCCGGTTGAAGAAGGATAAGCTGAAGAGAGAGAGAGAGGCTATGCACATAATAGGAGGGAGGAGAAATATGGGTGCGTGGACTGCTGTCGTGGCGGAAACCAAGGACGACTGGACTTTCATTCCCATTTCTTTCCCATCTGATATCTACCTGTAATGTAATTTCCGTTTGGTATTTTAATGCTATTGCAATACGAAATATGTGTTCCGTTGCATTCATCTCGGCGTCGCAATAGCTTGTACCAGCCCAAGAGCTCTGCACATACACCCATGGTGGCGCGGATGCTGGGCGACCGCGAATGTTCAGTGCCATAACCCCTGGCATTAGTTACCGCTCCCTTTTTTCTCCAGAACAAATATCTAGACTAGCAGTCAATTAATCATAGAAGCTTCAACGGGTTTGTTTTGTTCTCCCGACTGCGTTTTGTGGTTGTGGTGGCAGTGATGATGTTGACGACCTGCTAGAAGCGGCTAGACCGGTGAATCAGTGTGCTCCGATTCACTTATAGATAGTTCACTTCCTGCGCTATGTACTATCTACGTTAGATAGCTGCCTAGGTACTTACATACTTAGCCGTCAACTTTCGCTTAGCTGCTGGATGGATATTTCGGGCGAGCGACTCCCACTCACCTCCTGGTTTGCAAGCCGCCCTCGTCTTCCCGGGTTGGATTCGCTCTCGAACTCTCGCCAACACCCCAAAACACAACACCGCCAGCCGCCATGGGCGTGGAACGCAAGAAGCTCAACCTCTGGGTTGCTCGGATCATGCCTATCGCCATGGTCCTTATTGTGGGGTTCGCAACCTGGGTGTTCTTGTCGCTGGTCTGCAGTAAGTGTCTCCTCTTTCTATCCAGGAAAAAACCTTAAACTGTTCGCTGACACGAGTACCTTCAGCACGTCATCTGCTTGTCTGGCAGAAGAGAAAGGCCACGGCGGTAACACTCATCGTGATCTATAGCATCTTACTTCTTCTGCTCGCATCATCGTACCTTCGAGCCGTCGTTACCCTGGCCATCAACCCTGGCTTCGTGCCAAAGGGTCCACCAAGAAACGTCAGCCCCGATGGCAGCCAGCAGCAACTCGACGGTGCGGAGGACGGATATTCGGAAGCGGGATCGGGAGGCACACTCATGACTGCTGCACCTGCCTTTGCTAGCTCCACTGAGATGTTCTCCTCTCCTCCTCTTCCGGGTTCACCGAGTGCGACTGCAGAGTCGGAGAGGTTGTCAGTAGCTCCGTCCGATCAAGTACCGCAAACGCCGAACTCGACCACACTCCTGAATCCGCCACCTCCGCTTTTGGACCCGCCACCACCGCACCATGCAGCACACTCACCCCACACCGCCAACGGGATGCAAGGCAGAGCGTTCACATGCAATCCGAGGCCCCAAGAAGGCACCAGTCCCTCGGATCTGCGATGCTTCCTCGACAAGGAGATTTTTGTGTGTGAAGGAGACGGCCTTCCTCGATACTGCTCCAGGTGCAACTGCTGGAAGCCAGATCGATCGCACCATTGCTCGGAGATCGGACGCTGTGTCTGGCGCATGGACCATTTCTGTCCCTGGTATTCTGCGCACAATCCCCCCCCCCCCCCGAGGAGGAAGCGATTGCTGATGAAATCGAAGGGTTGGAGGATGTGTAGCAGAAACGAGCTTTCGATACTTCTTTCAGGTCGTGGTTTACGGCCTGCTGTACTGTCTCTTCCTAATCGTCAGCATAGGAGTTCTGCTGCGCGAGAGGAGCAAAGTAGATGAAGGGATGAACCCTAAATGGGTAGGGGTTCTTATTCTGTAGGCTCCGTTCCCCGCTCTGTCCGCACCAACTGGTCTCTGTCGGTCGCTAACGTGAGGTGCAGGGCTTGCATCTTTGGCATTTTCTCAGCTGGTATGACTTATTCTACCGCTGAGTTGATTATTCGCGACCTTGGTACCATCGACTCCCTTTCGGCACGCACAAAAGTGTATCAGCTTGCGATCCACGACCCGAATCCACCGCCAGCAGATCACATAAATGCATACAAACCTAATGGCCCTCGCGTGTGGTTGCCGCCGAACCCAGCCCCTGGCGAGTCGCGACGGTGCTTTGCGATCGCCCGAACTCAGCCGGGAGAAAATCCATGGAAATGCAACACCGTATACGAGAGCTTTTGTTTGGCTCTTGGTGGCGGATTCTGGCAGTGGTTTTCCTTGGCCGGTGTTCCGAAGCCGGGAAGTGCTGGTGGCGAACGCGGGTTCTATCCATGGAACGCCGCTATCATCACAAGGCTCAAGCAAGAAGCTGGAATGACCACCGGTGAAAAAGCCTGAGGACCATTATGAGTTACAATGAAAAAAGTCCTCTCACTGGACGCTTTAGTCCCATCCCGGGTCTGGTTGAGGTGGGGGATTAGCGCGACGAATTGGTAGTCTTGTGCTTTTTGTTTCCCTTCGGCGTACCAGGGTCTTCTTGTTTGTTTCTCATTCTGTACTCGTGGTTTGTAGACTGTGGTTTCGGTTGACTAATTTCCATGGGCTTTACTTGGATCCTCCTTGCATTCATCATCGTTCTTTATCATTGTCATCATTGTCATCATTGTCATAGCTGTATGGCCCGCCCACCAATTCATGGTAGCATAGCATGGTCTTGTTTATATAGGGGGTTTTTTTTATGTCTGTATGCATGGAATGGGACCAGAGGTATCCGGTCGAAGCAGCCAGCTCCTGATGGATCTGAAACCCTTGGTTGCGAAGGTTCATTTCACACAGCGAACGGAGCGAGAGCAACGTGACATCCTCGAACACTTACTGTCGATCGGCAAGGTGTTCATTCCTTTACTTTGTCTTCTGTGATGTACGGTATGGTTGTGCCGTCAAATGCTTGCGACCTGCCAGCGCCACGTGCTGGGTCCGAGCCGGATTACAGCCCAGGAAAGCGACTGCCAGTTGGTTTGGTATTCCAGATAAGATCGAGAGCTTGCGAGGACGAATTAGTCGGAAGCCCGCGAAATGAAGGTTCTCTAGCCACAGATACCCCTCCTACCCGTTCCCATCGCTCAGATCCATCGTTTACTCCTTGGTTCGTTGCATATTCACTCATCAGGTACACATGCAAAGGACTCGAAAATAATTCAAACAGGTTGGGTTGACCGGAATGCCAATCGAGGCCGGATGGCGATGGAGCAGAGACTCAGCTCAAGTAAGAACTCAAAGCTGTTTAACGGCCATAGATATCGCAACTTGGGTGAAGAGGCTCTCCAAACCGACGAACTCTGTCGCCGAAAACAAAATCTCGAAGAGAAAAAAACACCTGTCGCTGCGTTCCTACATGAAATCTCTTTCGCACCTGGCAGTCACAAGCAGACACTTCGCATCGCGAACGCCATATTCCCTCAACTCTTGCACCTTACACACCCGCCGTAACCGCCAACACCGCCATTCGCCATTCGACACAGCTCTTTCCTGCGCCACACGGCCGCAACAAGCATCAGCCAGTTCCTCCCTCGCTCACCAAACCCAACCCCCATTCCACCCACACCACTGCACTCACGCACGATACAGACAACTTTCGATGCGCGGAGCTTTCTCGAACACGACAAGACACAGCAGCCGCTACTACTCTTCCCATCGCGACCCCCTCATCGACCTCCTCCTCCTCGTCGCGCGGGTAGACAACCCGGCACCGAACTGGTCGTATCGTCCGCCAGCCGCCCGTCCCGTCCTGTTCCTCCCTCCTGGTCGTAGAGGCTCTAGTCTAGCCTTCACTTTAGTGTGTCGCTCGTTCGAAAGGTAGCAACACCGCATCCACCGCATTCGCCCCCCCCCCTCCCCTCCCCCTCCCCCCCCAACACGACCCCAACATCCGACGCCGACCGCTAGACGACCAAGATATGCCTACGTTCATGCCACAACCAGGCCAATCCGCCCCGCTCATCCTCCCCATCTCCGGCGACAGTGGCAGTGCCCGCCCGCAGAAGCGACAACGCACACAAAGCTCGAACCTGCCGGTCGCGGGCGCCACAAATGTTCAGCACTATCAAGAGTTTCGGGGGGGTTCTTATCAGCAAGCACAGCTACAGCAACAGCAGCAACAGCAGCAACAGCAACAGCAGCAGCAACAGGCATCACAACAGCAGCAAGCACAGCAACAGAGTGCTGCTGCGCTGAAAAATGGTCCCGGTTCTAGAGGTGGAGGCGAGGGGGGCAGTAACAACCAGAAATACTGTACCAACGGATACGGACAGACGCCTACAGCTATCACGAGTGGCAACGCGAGTGGGATGATAGGGACATCGGCGAAACAACAGCAGCAGCAGCAGCCACTTCAAGGTTACATGCGAAGTCCCTCCACCACGAACGCGCATATTCACAGTACTGCTGGTGACGTGGGTGGTCTAGGCGGAGACGTTACTCCGGCAATCGCACCCACTGCGCCCTCGAATGCGGGCGACTCTCTAAGCTTTGGCATGGGCGGTGGTGGCGGGGCGGTCGCTGAGGAGCCTGGAATTTCATCCCTTAGGGTCCGAGAAGAAAACGGCAATGAGATATTTGCAGTGCCTCTGGGTGTCGCTAGCACTTGGGAGGTAGGTCTGGCTTCTCGAACGATGTGTCCCTCTATCTCGCGGCATCGCTGACACGGCGGCTATCGTTTCACGCACAGAGCTTAGTTGACGTCCTGCAAGCCACCTTCCAAAAAAATGGCGACCCAAAGTTGAGGAACGCCAGAGGAGACACGATCGCGCGTGCGATGCTACCGCATTTTCTCAAGGATGGCATGCTATTTGTCGTCTCTTTTCCAAACCAGCACAGTCACGCGGGCTCCCACATCCCCACTCGCTCGGTACAGCAACCTCCGCCTCCGCCTCCGCCCCCACCCCCACCGCCGCCTATGACGCCTGCGTCGAACACCATCGTGTCCCCAGAGCCAATACCAAGCAGTGGTGGAATGTCTTCTAGCACCTACAACGCGCTTCCCAATGGCAACATTAACAACCCTCCGACCCCCTTTTCACCTCCCCCCTCTCACCCAACACCACCGCTCCACTATTCCGGCACGAGTGGCTCTTCGGCCGCTTCCGCTGCCCCGGCTGCCGGCAGCAGTGGGGGCGGGGGTGTGGGTGCGGGCGGCGGCACCCCCAGTACATCGAACTCCTCTTCCCCGCGAGGCGACCCAATACAGTACAAGCTGTCGCGTTCTATCAAAACCGTGATGGAACTCTGGAAAGAATGGCAGAAAGGCTTATCGCCGACCGAGCCATCGGTTCTATCCCTCGAGGCCATGTACGGACCCAAGTGGCGTGCCAGCCAGGCGGAACGCAAATTTTATTCGCGCAGGAAGGTGATCATCGAGGAGGTCAGGAAGCTGACGGATTCGGGTCGCACCGAGTGGGACGCACTCTGTGTCGTTGACTCCTGGAGGGAGAATAAGAGTTTGGATGCGTTATCCAAGAAGATCGTGAAAAAGAGGAAGAGTGGCACCAATATGGGTGCGGGCGATTTTGAGGAACCTCACGGAGCAGGAAGAGAAGCGAGAGGTAGCGGTGTTGTTGGCGGTGGTGGTGGAGGAGCCATCAGACGGCAACAGCAGCAGCAGCAACAGCAGCAACAGCAGCAACAGCAGCAACAGCAGCAGCAACAGCAGCCGCCGAGTATGTGGTGAGGGTTACTGCTGCCGGGTGATGGACATCTGGCTCTGGCGTACTAGGAATTTCCTTGGTGTTATTACCGGATTGGATTGGATTGGTTATTTTGGGATACCTCCTTGAACACGAACGATACCTTCTCTCGGCGTGATAACCATCCCTTACTTCTAGGGAGACATCATCTTGCTTGGGTTATTTCACTAGTATTGGTCTGTTCTTGGTGCCCTGTTTGGTCCTTGGTACGGAGTTCCGTCGTATTTGCTCTGGGTCTTGTCGTTTCTTTGGCCGGTGTGTTTGTTGGTCTGCTCTTGTGATAGCTTTCATTTCCCTCAGCTGGAGTTGTTACTTAGTGCCTGTCTGTCTTTTTCTTGCTGTTTTGCGATGTGGTTGTCATCCAATACCTTGACCGTGTGTATGTGCGAACATAAAAAAAAAGACTACACTCTACCACCCACCGTCAAATGAACCTTCCGCCACGGGACAAGAACTCACCATCTCTACTGTACGTGGTAAACGTGCCGTATAAGTTCAACTCAAGGTCGGATGGTACGCACTGGTGCTCCCACATCGTACCACCACCTGTAACCTCTTCATACTCCGTTTCCCCAATCCCCGCCTCACTGTTTGTTCCATCCCATTTCCGAAAGGCGATATTCGTTTCAATGAGTGCATCCACTGAAGTTTCCGCTCCACATGGTCCCCCCGTGGTCCAAACGGTGTCTAGAACCTCCATATCCATTCAAGCCGACCTCCCTCTCCCTGCCGCTGTGCACAGCGGGAGCGCTGGCCTCGGCTGGGCTGCGGGAGCGGCTTCACGAGAGAGAGAGAGGACCGCGAAAAGGAAATACGGGGTAGATGCGGGATCGAACAGCACCGCAGGCGGCATAGTTTATCACTCGTCTTCTGAAGATGGTGCCATGTCATGTCACGCAGCAAAACCGGCGGGCTCGGGGCGACCGAGTAGATTTTCTAGGCGTGTACATACGGACGGGCGTCGCGGGGCGACGGTGGGCCTCCCCCATCGACTTCTCACTCGTCCCGCCGTTAATATTGGCGCGTAAAACCTGCCCGGTTGCCCGCCGTTGAGAGCGGTGTCCGTCCGGATCGGATCGGGCCGATGGCCGTAGATAACCCTGCTGTGGCATTGCCCTTGAATTCCGGACATCCGTGGACTCGGCAGCCCGGGGCTCGCTGCGCATTCCCGTTCAGGGTGGCAAGCCGTCTCCGAGGAGTGGAGTCGGTATCACAGCCACCCGTTGCGTTTGCGCAGTTATCCGGTTTCATCGTTCAGGGTATGTAGTTCCGTGGAGGGGCGCTCGGGGAACACCCTTCTGCGTAAATGCTGCACCGTGCGTAGCTCCCCCCACCCATATGGGTTTCCGACGAACCGTGTTCCATCATCGCAGGAACCAAATGTAGGTGACTTCTTATGATTCATCGTTTCCATCCGCATAAAGTGACAAAGAACAAAAGATCGATCGATCCAATAACCTATTAAATTTCTACTCCGATCGGAGCAACTCCACAATCATCCAGTAGTGCAGACCATGGACACCAGAAAACAATACCGCCCCATCTCTTCCAGGGCAAAAAATTTCGTGCCCAAAGTCAAACAAGCACACGGCAGTCTTCGACATTCACTAAAAAAAACTAAAAAAAAACTACCTCATCAACTCATAAATCAAACCTAGTCCCGTCGGCCCCGCCGATGGTGACAGCATACTTTTCGACAGGATTCACAGAATGCACTGCCTGTCCACCGAGACTTCCCATCTTCAACCCGCCAGAAACTACGCACTGTGGGCACCTGCAATGCGGACATTCCACGCAGGTGCCCAACGTCATGGACACCCCCACCTTCCCGTGCGACTCGTAGTTCCTTGGATTGCAGCAAATCCAGTACCTATCTTCGGACACCGAGCCAATGGATTTGGTGTCATCGTTTTCGGGGCGACGGCCGTTTCCAGAAGCTTGCTTCGCCGTATGCTGTTCCGGTCTATTATCTCTAATCACCATCCCACCGGCTTCGAAGATCTTGACAACCTTCACGGCTTCGGAAGTACTATCGTGACCCCCGAGACGAAATTGTTGGGTGGAACGCTTTCGGATCTCCCGCATCGCCGGTAGGGTCATGCTCAAGACTTCCCGCGGATCGAGAGCTCCATGTACAGGATTGAAGCCAAGGAGGAGGCGGGTGGTTTTGCCTTCGCATCCAGCATCATCAGCTCCAACCTTTTCGATGGATATTGAGGTACCGTATGTGGTGCTGGGATGGTAGAGAGCCCTGATTTCGACATACTCGGGCTTCAACTCGTCCAGTCTGGACGACCAGTAGGCAATGTATTCCTGTACACTACCGTCAGGCAGAACAGGCACGGAGGACGCTCCCAAGACTTACCTCGACCTTGCGTTCTAGAAATCCGAGGTCCAGCATAAGCTTCCGCACCGCAGCACGGAAGCTGGACAACCTGACAACCATATACCCCACAGGCTCCCAGTAGAATTGCTCCAGTCCGTATTGAGCCTCGTATCTGAGGCGCAATGGTTGAGCCCACTGTGTTATATCCCGTCTAAGTGCCTTGTATTGCTCCGGTAAAGTGAACTCCCGAGAGTCGACGGTCTCCAAACTCCAGGACACGTTTTGCGAATCATCGTCGGGCGCAGAGCCCCCGTGCGTGACTAAGCAATCGGCGGGCGATAACACCAGGCTATCGTCTAGTAGCCTGATATTGATCTGTAGACATAGTCCATCCGGCGGGTAGGCCACAACATCGAAAACTGCATTGCCCCGGAGTCTCTCTCGCGCCAGAGCCGGCGCTGAATCCATGGCTGAATCTCCGATGTTTTTATCTGTCGAAGCCCCCGAAACGGGTGGAATGGGCCTCAGAATTCTGGTCGTGATCGCAGTGAAGAGCCTGGCAGGCTTCGATGGTAGCAGATTCGATGAGACTTGGAGGTGGATGCTGGCGAGCCTCGTCTCGGAATTTGGCGACCATTTGTCTTCCGTGAGCGGCGAGTGTGAGAAATCTTCAATGACCAGATGCCTGGAGTCGGTTTCTGAGTGTGACATCTCCGGCATGCTGGCGTATCTGATAAAGCCGAGCAATTTCTGTGAGAAGACAATTTCAGCACCGATCTCTTCAAGCCGAAGGAGTGGCAGCAGCGTACCGGCCAAGTATCAACCACATTCAAAGAAATCCAACACGTCTTCTCAGTGCCCGAGCTGGCCCTGAAAGTCACGCTCACGATATCCGAAGGGCCAATCGTACGGCACAAATCCTGGCCTGCCAACGCCTCCTCTCTTTGAGTTTTGGGAGCCACCGTGGTCAGGGTGTTCTCGCTCTGGGCGATGGGTATAGTCGTTCGGCGGATGGAGCCTTTCTTCGTCCAGGGTGTGATGAACCCTCCACCCCGTCTGTTTCCTCTCGGGTGCGGTCTACTCGAGCTACCCCGATCGAACGAATCGTCATTTTCGGCACGTTCCTTCTCTTTTCCTTTCGCTTTCGCCCGCCTGTCGTCCCTAAGGGTGCAAGCAGCCAGCAACGCAGAAACCAAGCCCTGGATGCTATGCTCCGGGGCGACAGCAGCACGGCGTTGCGGTGTGGTCGGTCTGGCCGAGACTGGCGGACCATCAGTGACCACGGCTCCAGCTTCTTCTGTGAGTTCGCGGATTCGGAGGTGAAACTCTGATGCGGTAGCTCGAGGCTCCCGGTAGGGGGGAGGAAGAGGCGAAGGCGGCGTGTCCGTAACTGGGGTCTCTGCGGTAGACAGGCCTGAGAGCTGGTCGATATTCCGAGCAGAACTCTCGCCGGGGCAGTAATCAGTTTGCTCCCTGTTGAACACGGTGACTGCCCCGACGATCTCCCTCAGTGAATCCTCAATGCTGTACAGCGACGAAGAGGCGATCGAGCGGGCCGATGCTTTCGTATGGACGCTTGCTGGACGTGGAAGCGCCGAGGAAGATGCTGACGCGGGGATAAAGCATGGCGACATGTTCGACGTTGGAAATGCAAGTCAAAAAAACAAAACACAAAGCGAGGAACGAGCGTGGGCAGTGAGAACGAGCGTGGACGGTGGGGTGCTGCGGGGCTGCGAGGTGTCTGCTAGAGAGCTCGATAGGCAATCGCCTGCTCAGGGGCCATCACTCGCTAAGAGTGGCCCTAACTAGTGCCGGACGCCTCTATTGGGTCATTTGCAGGAACTCATCTTTGCTGTGATTAGCAATCATTTGGGTCTCTACCCTATGCCCGAAACCACTGCCAATACTCAATGATCACTAGTAATTGTTCTACACTTTCCAACATTCGATACCACATTCGTCACGGACACTGGCATCTTGCAAAGGTCTTGTCGTTGACGATAGCGCAAATTATTCGGCCCGACAAAGTCAGCAAAGACTATTCAGCTTCGTTCTTTATACAGCATGGCCGCCTGTCCCAAGCTCCGCCAATCGAGTCAATGATGTGGGCTTGCGGCGAAACCCTGAGCGGAAGATATCACTCCGTCAGTCGCCGGAATTGTAGCTGATGACGAGCATCAGAGCAGACCATTTGCCCGACGTCCCCCTTGTGGTGAGAGCCGAGAGAAAAGCCCGTCTTCGGCATTATTGTCGTCTTTGCTCTACGCACCAACTCGCCCGGCTCTGCAACTTCCCAGGTTGCCAGCAGCGTTGGTCTGCGTTTCTCAGCGCGCAGCAAAGGTCACAGCGCCCGCAGCAGAAGATAACAACTGCGCTTCGGAGGTGCTCCAGTGCCCAGGCAATGCAAGTCCCATACCAGCCCTCTGAGAGTTTCGTCACGTCTGCAGTCGGTCAGGCGAGCGAGCAGCATCGCCGATTGCCAACGCTCATATACCACAGAAGTGCTCAGTTCCGAGTTTTGGCCACGTGCCCTTCCTCACGGCTGGATCGCTCAGGCAGGAATTCCCGAGCCCCACTCCGTATCCGACGTCGTGGACTTGCATGCAGAAGCAACTAGGGCGGGTGATTGTTCACATTCAGGCGTCTGGCCGCATCGTGGGACGAACCTCCAGCCCAGACCCTCCGGGTTCAACTTTCCGGCAATTCCTTCTCTCCGGAAGCCCCAAGCTTGGATGAGGGCTCCCTGATTCCGCGGGAGAAACTACCGTCAAGAACGCCTTTAGCATAGCGGTGGTGTCGAAGTTCAACATTTTACCAGGGTGTGTATCAGGAAGGCTGCAGCGTTGCGAACGAAAACATCACACTGGCTGTGGCCTGGGCTATCTAGCTATCTAGACTGATGTCTTGATCGCGCAGATAAAGGGATTTGAAATGCTCTCCATGCAGCCAGGATCACGGCGAGGTGGATTGGGAGGGGGGGGGGGGGGGGTTAAACGGAGCAGGCCCGCCGTGCGTGAACACACACACCCTGAGGTTCGCCAGCAAAGATATGGCAAAATCGTATTTCCGGGTTATCCATTTGTCGGACAACAGCACCTGCGTTACAGGTATGCAGTCGTATGCACGGAGACGGTTGATTCCGCCAAGAATGGACGGTTTGGACAAGTGATCATCCCTTCCGGCCTTTCCGTCCCCGTCCTGCGTACGAAGCATGCTGCAACGACCCGAGTTTCCAAGGGCAACCCCCCCCAAAGCCCTGGGTCTCTTGGGCAGACCTGTTCTGATTAGCCAGGCCCGACAATTATGCGGTTGCCCGATTTCAGCGCGTACGTTATCAAATTCTGGATGAGGCCAATATGGTGGAAGGGAGAACCACTGATGGGAGACACTGGACCCCGAGTCCTCGCAACAATGTTCAGAAAAGCAGCCGCAATCGGCGGCGGTGACCGCAAAAGCAAGCGATATATGGGCGGTCGATGTTGCCTATACTGTGCCTGGTACAACATGATCAGGCGGCATCATTTCGCGTATCTGCATATATAGTGGTTTCTCCTACACGTTGCTGCAGTGGAATTCCCCGAGAATAGCTGTTATGACAATCCTAACACATTTTGTCGTTATCGATATCGCCCGTTCGTATTCGACTCTTTGTGATCAGTGGCACATATGTACGGATGATCCAACGTGTCTGGGGCAGTGGGAGCCGTCTATCTGACCGAGGCAGACATATTTTTACCTTTCTGGGACGCAACCCCCCCCTTCGACAGGAGGCGCTTACGGTCACTCACGGATACTTGCCCCGCCAAGTTCCAGCACCTATGTAGCTGCTTCAACAGAGGGGGCCATATTGCCACATATGCGGCGCCCGTACTGTCTGCTACAGCGCATCTTTATGTCGGCAAGTTTTCCGTTACTTATCAACGCATGGAGTAGAAAGCGCAAGTTCGAGTGTGTTTTTGCTTTTTTTTGGCGGCCCCCGCTCATACATACGGAGGAGCGACATCTCACGTGCCAACGTGCAATTCCCATACCGAGCTGTTGGGTTCGCCGAACTATATCTGCACAACGTGGGGGGGGTGTTGGATTATGATATCCGTTTGCGAACATACGAGGAGTGCATGGGCGGAGACGTTTCGCAGATGACAGGAGTGCATCGGGACCCATGGCCGCCGCCGAGAGCCAGTCCGCTCCGGGCAATAAGCACACACTCCACCCAGAGTGTCGAGTGTGCATAGCAGAGTCGCACATACTGGGCTCCGCCGACATCTCGCATCACTCGGCAGTCCGGGCACACCCGCGCGAGCGCACGCAGCGCGGGCGAGATAGAAGGACACGACGAGAGGAGGAGACAAGAGGACACCAGCCGCCACGACCTCCCCAAACCCGCCGCATCGGGAATGATGTAAACTTCCATGATGGGACCAGCGGTCGCCAAGTGAGACGTGTATAGACGAGAGAGCCTCTTGCGTGGTGTATCCACAAAGCTGAATCCTCGCCATGGGTGGACGCGTGAAGCCACGGCTCTCGCGGGAATGTGTGCGATAAGGCAAGGACAGACCCCCCCCTTCCCTCCCTTGAGTACCTCTCGGGGAGGGAAAATGCGTGATAGATACCTCTGAGCTGGACCCCGTTTCTGGGATTGAGTGGTGGAACCTAAACACATCCCCTGGAGAAGTGCTCTCCCGACACTGTGTATGTAGAACGTCGTTAAATCCCAAGTGACCTGGGAATGTCAGACGAAAACTCACCTGTGTTCTGGGAAGACATGCGAAACTAATCCCGAGAGGGTTTTGAGGGATGATGCCTCGGGTGGACGGAGGCGGGGGGGGGGGGGGGGTGAAATTAAACAAAGCTGGGGGGAATGGTGTCTGCTCTGAGTTTGGGAGGTTGGCAGAGAGAGCTAGAGAAAGTGACCCCCGATGAAGCGAGTTTGAGGACGTCCTGGGTCTGGGCGAAGGTGGATTTTCTTCGTTCCCTGTCTTCAATCCTGCCTAGGCAGGCCCGCCATGGTCAAAATTGGCCGTATGCGAGTAATGGAAAACAAAAAAAAAAGCCATTCCGACGACCGGACTCGGGGATGACGCGGATCCGCTGCACTCTGGCAGGTACATAAGTGGTTTCTCTGGCAGGTATCTAGACCAGATACATAGTTAGAGTAAAGGCCCTCACAAAAAGCAGTGGCGTTTTCCGGATGCGCCAGAAAACGGTGTTTATGCAAGGGGAAACGCTTCGTGCGGGGGGGTGGGGGAAGTTTCGCACTCCTTCGCTCGGCATGGCAAATGGGTAGGTTAGACATATACATAGATATAGATAATCCGAGGCTTGTGGCTTGCAACCGCGGGGGTGTCCCTCCAGCCAGCCATCGCGACCGCACGAATTCCGCAGGGTCAAGTCCAAACTTCCTATGTAGAGGTATCGCTCCTTGGTGAATTTAATTCCAATAAATACGAGGCTCGAGTCGAGTTTCCAGGGCGCATTCGGGCCTGGGCAAGCATGCAAGGGACGTGGGCGCTTTCAGCGAGTGTGTCCCCGCGAACCACAGACAGCCGCGAGAGCGATCTCAGGCTTGTCCACGCCGTGCTGGAGAGTGCGCTGGAGAGTCCTGGAGAGTTCTGGAGAGTGCCATCCTATCTATGTAGATACATACATATCCAGCATTCTGCCGATCGTCCTCGCGTCAACGGCAGACCGTGATTGGTCCGGAGCGCCGGCTCTGCAGCGCCCTCTCCATCGCACGGCGTTCCGCACGATGGCGCCGCCACATAGATACATATGTTCTACACATATACATAAATCCCCGCTCGCCCGGCCGGAAATCGGGGGCGGGGAGGGGGGCGTCACACCAAGTATCCACGTCAACAGACGTCAACCTTATCCAACGTACATACGTACATAGACTACCTACTCTACATAGATACATAGCACGGTTTCGACTGATTTCGCCAACCATGCCGGATTGGGAATGGCAGTCGATAGCACAATCACCACCGCCACCCCAGGACTACTCTCTCTCCCCCCCCCCCCCAACCTATCTGTCGAGTTCACAGCCCAAACCCCGGTTTTATTGGTTGTTTTTGTTTTGTCCGACAGGGCAGGATTGCGCGAGTCACAGTTCGCCCGGACACACGCATAGGTAGGTACAGTAGCTCCGTGACTCGGTCGGTTCCTCGCCTCAAAACCAAACCAAGCGAAACGAAACGAAACGGAGCAACCCTCTCGTTTGTTTTTTGTTTTTCTTTCTTTCTTTTTTCGCCAGCCCTCCCCCAGTGCATGTGGCCAGCCGTGGAAATCAAGGGGAATGCGCTGGGCTTGCGTTGGTTGGTTGCTGATGACGACGCCATGCAGAGCCCACCATCCCCCCCCCCCCGACTGCTGCCGCTGACGACGACGACGACGACGATGATGATGACATGTGGAAGCCGACGCGACATGTTTGTGCGTCTGCTGTGCTCCAAAAAGGGGGGGAGGGGGGGGGGGATCACGAGAATCGTATGTAGTTCCCGAGAGCCGTGCGTTCCGAGAAATGCGGTGCGCAGTGTGCACGACGCCGCTCACGCCATGCTGTACGTACGCAGTTCGCAAAAGGTGCTACAGAGCCACTGCCGTCCACGGGAGAAACGGAGAACGGAAGACCAACTCCGGGAACTGGGCGTCCCTCGCTCGCTCCCTACACAGATACGTGCGTGCACACACGCCCAGCAAGCAAGCCGACATCTCCGGAGCAAAACGTCCGTCCGGCTTGTCCTGCGGATCGCCACGGCGCCCGTCGCAACAGTGCAGCCAGCAGCAGCAGCAGCCGCCGTGCGTCCCGTCCATCCCAGAGCGCCGCGTCCCGGTGGCGTTGGCGTCAGCACGACGTACCCCTCCACGGCGGGGCGACGACAATACCGCGGGGCGAGGGGTGCGACACGAGGGATGGGGCAGGCAGCACCATGCGAATCCGCAGACCGCAGCGGGGCGGGGATCCAATACCGAATGCGTGCATCGCCCCGCGACCGACGGCGATCGGCTGGGGGGGGGGGGGGTCTCACCGGCAGTTCCATCCGTCGATGTCGAGTGACGCACTGTGAACGGCTGTAGTTAACCCCCCAGTCGTGTGCAACCAGCCAGCCAGCTCCGCTCCCGCGTCCGACGGGACAGCGAGTGGCGACAAGCAGGTCCGGGAGAGATGGGGGGGGGGGCACGCTCAACACACGCGTCACGCATCACAGTTGCGCCCTCAACTCACAGATGTTTCTTGCCAGCGCGGTGTTGGCTCACAAGCGCAAGTCGCTCCTTCCCGTCCCAGTTTTGTCCGAGGAAGAGGGCGAGACAGAGAGGGGAGTCGATCGATTCCCTCCTTCGGCGTGGTGGGAGCGGAAGAGCCCAAAAAGGAAAGAAAGGAAAAAAAAGGAAAAGAAAAAGGAAAAGAAAAAGAAAAAGAAAAAGAAAAAGAAAAAGAAAAGAAAGCTCCACGACCCCAACCCACAACACCACTTGCCCCCCCTTGCAAAATCAAGATTCACCCAAGAGGAGTGAATTCTGATAGATACCCGAGGAATAAGCAAGCAGGCAAGCATGGAGAGGAAGGACGAAAAAAAAAAGAAAAAAAAAAGGAGGACGGCCCCACACAACTACCTCACTTAGTTGCGTACTTACGGGCCGGACCACACATGAATCATACACACACACACACACGCACACGCACGCACTGCTTGACGAAAAGCGAATAGGATATGTATGTACTCTAGATGGAAGCTCCGCGCAAAAGGAAAAGATGGGACGTCCGAGGGGGCGAAAGAAGCAAGTGGGGAGGGAAAGGTAAACGGAGCTGCGACGGACACAGCTATTGGATGGAGGTTCCCGCATCCCCCTCGCCGTATGTATGCACGCTGTGGACCCGTGGAGGATCCCCCTACTCTCTGCGTAGAGCGTGTAGATAGAACCCCTCACGGGGCTCTTTCTACGTGTTGGCTGGCTGGCTCGACGTGAGCGTGGAAGCAAAAAGAAAAAGGTGGATATCTATAGCTGTGGTGCATGTATGTACATAGATGGACGGATGGGAATGCAGCCATCTTCGAGCTCGACAGCTCACCCAGTGCCTGGATGTGTGGCTGTTCGCGTGCATGCATACATAACCGGCCGAGCCGCATGCGATATCTATCTACGACGGCCCCACCGCGAGAAAGACATGTTCCGCTCGGACTCGGTTCGTGACGGACGCCGGTGCCGCTCGAATCGCTTTGCCATATGCCGGGTTTCTTGCAGGTGCAGTCTTGCCCGGTGGGAAGGGAGCTTCCCGCTCGACACGTCCTGGTCGGGCCCACTCTGTCTGCACGGCACGCTCTTCCCCGCCCACTCCGGGTGCGGATTCTCCAAGAGGCGATGGGCCCCATCCGCGGATCCTTCGCGGCGGCATGGGGAAAGACGTGCCCCGACCAGGGCGACGGCCAGCGCAGAGCAGATATGTGCCTGTGAATGTAGGTAGGTAGGTATGTAGTTAGCTGGTCCTGGGCGAAGTCAGGAGACTTGGATCACGGATTTCGTAAGAAAAGGTCGATGCTTGTTTGTTTTTTCCTCTCTCCTCCCCGGGGGAGGGTGCCAAAGTGGATAGGATGTGTGCCCAACGATCCTGTCTTTCCTTCGTTCTCCCCTCGCAACGGGTCCCGTGGGATCGCGGTTTGCGTCGCATATCGGAATTGGGGAATATTTTTTTTTATATGTGGCTTTTTCGGTCCCTCCAGGGATTGGAGGGATAGGGTGCGGAAGTGACCACCGGACCAATCAGCGCCCACGCCCAGCCCCGAGTCGGAGCTAGCGAATCGACAGGCACTCGCCACCTGCGGAAATTGTGTCTCAAGATCGCGATTCACGGAGATCGCACGGTCCATCCGCCCGGAGCGAGAGCGTGTATGTACGTAAGAGCGATTGCGAGCAGGCGGGAGGGGGGGGGAGACAGCAATTCATTCCGTTTCGCATCTGTAAGCCTGTTCGGCAGGCGGGGGATGAACGGGGAGAGCGTCGATCCTCCCCACGCAGCGGACAGAACTCCTGTCCGTCGGTCGGTCCGGCTGCTGGATCGGCAAGTGCACGCCCCACGGTCCACGGGCGGGGCGAACCCCCCCGCTGCCGGTTCGGGTGGGACCGTCGGTTGATCGTTCACAGCGCGGTGTTGTGACCGGCGCCGTGCGCGTTGACATTTGAAGCGGAGTAGGTAGATAAGTAAGTATCTATGCAACCGAGAAGAACCCCGCAGAAAAGAAAACAAACGAAAAGAAAGGAAGTAACAAAGCGGGAAACCCAGCCGAGCGAGAGACGACATCGGTCTCGGGCGCGCTCGGAGCGCTGCGTGCACAGATGAGGTATGTATGTCGAGTGGATATGCACTGCGTAGCGTGGCCAGAGTGTCAGACATTGTCCGTCCGGACTACGCCGTATGCCGACCGGACGGCAGAAATCTCCGGCGGACTTGCGAACCGTCGTCCTAGACGGTGCTGATTGAGTGTTTTTTTTCTTTTTTTTCTTTCTCTCGTTCGTCTGTTCTTTCACGTGCGGACTGGGCTCGCAGGGGGACGTTGCCCGCAAGGGAAGGGAGAAGGTTATCCTTGCGGGGTTAAATGTTCTTTATTTTGAATTAGATCAAATGCTTTTTTTCATAGTTCAAAATCGGAGGGGGGGGGGGGGGGGGGGAAAG
>Ga0307516_10000409_pt1 | contig 56212 bp, 53 predicted proteins | sample 19_EM_MG_FD_203310 | JGI IMG/M metagenome (GOLD analysis project Ga0307516, IMG submission 203310) | Populus trichocarpa ectomycorrhiza microbial communities from riparian zone in the Pacific Northwest, United States - 19_EM | ecosystem: Host-associated > Plants > Roots > Unclassified | place...
AAGACGTATCCGAAGGCGTCTCGGCCGTCGTTGGACGATGTCAGCGTCGGTATCGAGAAGGGTGAGTTCGTCTTCTTCATCGGCCCCTCCGGTTCCGGCAAGTCGACGATCATCAAGCTCCTGCTGCACGAGGTGGCCCCCTCGCGCGGCAAGGTCGTGGTGAACGCGAAGGATGTCACCACCATGCGGTCGTGGAAGGTCCCACACTTCCGGCGCTCGATCGGCTGTGTGTTCCAGGACTTCCGCCTGCTGCCCAACCGCACCGCGTACGAGAACGTGGCATTCGCCCTTGAGGTGATCGGCAAGACCAAGGCCGTCGCCCGCCGGGTGGTGCCCGAGGTTCTCGAGCTCGTCGGCCTGGGCGGCAAGGAGCACCGCTACCCCCATGAGTTGTCGGGTGGTGAGCAGCAGCGCGTCGCAGTGGCGCGGGCGTTCGTCAACCGGCCGCTGATCCTGCTGGCCGACGAGCCGACGGGAAACCTCGACCCCGACACCTCTATCGAGATCATGCGACTGCTGGACCGGATCAACCGGACCGGCACGACGGTCGTGATGGTCACCCACGACTCCAACATCGTCAACCAGATGCGCCGCCGGGTCATCGAGATCGAAAGCGGACGGATCGTCCGCGACCAGGCCCGAGGCGTGTACGGCTGACAGCCGGGCCCCGCCCCGCACGCAACTGATGTAAGCCGCGGAGTCCCGGAAGGAACCCCCGATGCGTTTGAAGTACGTCCTCAACGAGGTGCTGGTCGGCCTGTGGCGCAACGTCACGATGACCATCGCCATGATCATCACGATGTCGGTCTCCCTGACGATGCTCGGCGCCAGCGTGCTCATGTACATGCAGGTCGACCAGATGAAGAACTTCTACTACGGGAAGGTCGAGGTCTCGATCTTCCTGCGTCAGGACGTCACTGAGCCGCAGAGCACCGCGATCGACAACGCGATCAAATCGAACCCGCTCGTCGCGAACCAGCAGTTCGAGACGCAGGCTCAGGCGTTCGAGAAGTTCAAGGAGCTCTGGAAGGACTCACCCGACTTCGTGAACTCGGTGACCCCGGACAGTCTGCCGGCGTCGTTCCGGGTCAAGCTCAAGGACCCGGAGCAGTACAAGGCCTTCGCGGACCAGGTCAAGGGTCTGCCCGGCATCCAGGACATCGTCGATCAGCGGGAGTTGCTCGACAAGGTCTTCAAGATCTTCAACGCGATCCAGGTGATGGCCCTCGTGGTCGCGGCCTTCATGGCCATGGCGGCGCTGTTGCTGGTCGGGAACACGATCCAGGTGGCGGCGTACAGCAAGCGGCGTGAGGTCGCGGTCATGAAGCTGGTCGGGGCCTCCAACTGGTTCATCCAGGCGCCGTTCGTGCTCGAGGCGGTGGTGGCCGGCCTGATCGGCGCGATTCTGGGCTTCGCGTTCATCTTCATCGGCAAGATCGTCCTGTTGGACGGCCGGCTGCAGGCCCTGACGAACGTGCTCACCCCGATCCCGGACGGCAACGTGTGGCTCATGTTGCCGCTGCTGGCCGGCGTCGGCGCCGGGGTCAGTGCGATCACCGCCTGGATCACCCTGCGGTTCTACCTCAAGGTCTGACCCGATCTGTCCCGATCGCCGCGCATCCGACAGGGGTGCGCGGCGACTGCGTTTTTCGGGCGGTTAGCCGCCTAACCCACGAATTGTCACGGATAGTCGGAGTACGGTGACTTTTCGTGAAGTCTTGTCATCGTCGCCACCGCCGGTTCACCACCGCGCTCGCCGCCGGCCTGAGCGTGCTCTGCGCCGCCGCGGTGGCGCTGGCCGCGCCGGCCTCCGCCGCCGAGCCCGGGGACGACGCCAAGCGCGCGGCCCGCGCGGTGGACCGCGCCGAGGCGATCCTCGAACACGCCACCGCGGCCGCCCGCAACGCCGCGCGCCGCCTGGCAGTCGCCACCGCCGCGCTGCCCGAGGCGCAGCGGAAGGTCGCCACCAACCGTGGCATCGTCGCCGCCGCCTCGGCCCAGGCTGCCACCGCCCGGCGCAACGCCGACACCGCCCGCGCGTCGTACACCGCGATCGCCGGCCGCTTCGAGCGGGCACAGGAACGCGTCGACGAGGCCCGCGACCAGGTCGACCGGATCGCCGCGGCCTCGTACATGGGCGGCAACTTCGCCACCCTCAACATGCTGGTGGGCGCGCGCGGCCCGCAGGACGCCATGGACCGGCTCGGCCTGGTCGACCAGGTCATGCAGAAGCAGCGGGAGGACGTCGACCAGTTCATGGGGGCGCGCCGCACCGCCCGTACCGAACAGGACCGGGCCGGACTCGCCAAGCGGGTCGCCGAGGCAGCCGAGCGGGAGGCCGCCGACAAGCTGGCGACCGCCAGGCGGGCGCAGGTGGCCGCGCAGCGGGCCCGCGCCACGGTCGTCAAGCTGGCGCAGAGCCGCCGCTCGGCCCTGGTCATCGCACGCTCCCAGCGCACGGCCGTCCTCGCCGAGTACGAGGCCGCCAAGGCCGAGGAGGCCCGGATCCAGGACGCGCTGCGCGACTGGGAGGACAAGAACGGCGGCGGTGGCGACTACGTCGGTGGCAACCTGCTGATGCCGGTGCACGGCTGGAAGTCCAGCAGCTTCGGCACCCGCTACGACCCCTACTACCGGGTCTGGCAACTGCACGCGGGCACGGACTTCGCCGCCGGCGGCGGCACCCCGATCCATGCGGCGGCCGGCGGCCGGGTGGTCCAGGCAGGCTGGAACGGCGGGTACGGCAACTACACCTGCATCAACCACGGCAAACGCGGCGGCCGGAGCTTCTCCACCTGCTACGGCCACCAGTCCAAGATCCTCGTGCACGACGGCGAGTACGTCCGCCGGGGCGAGGTGATCGGCCGGGTCGGCACCACGGGCGCCTCGACGGGCTTCCACCTGCATTTCGAGACGCGCTTCGACGGCGTACCGAAGAACCCGATCGACTATTTACCCGGATGCCTCTGCTGACGGTCCGCGAGTACCATTTGACAGGTCCGGCCGCTCGGCCGGGCCTTTCTTTTGCCACCCGCAGGGAGCACACCGATGCCACGCGAACAGGGGCGCAAGGTCGTGGCCTCGAACCGCAAGGCTCGGCACGACTACGCCATCCTCGACACCTACGAGGCCGGCATGGTGCTGACCGGCACCGAGGTCAAGTCGTTGCGGGCCGGCCGGTCGTCGCTGGTCGACGCGTTCGGCCACGAGAACAACGGCGAGATCTTCCTGCACGGGATGCACATCCCGGAGTACACGCAGGGCACCTGGACCAACCACGAACCCCGCCGAGTCCGCAAGCTGCTGCTCAAGCGCGACGAGATCCACAAGATGATGGGCAAGCTGCGCGAGGACGGCCTCACCCTGGTGCCACTGTCGGTCTACTTCCACAACGGGTACGCCAAGGTCGAGCTCGGCCTGGCCAAGGGCAAGAAGGCGTACGACAAGCGCCAGGACCTCGCCGCCCGGGATGCCCAGAAAGAGATCAACAAAGCGATGGGTCGCCGCAGCAAGGGCATGCACTGACCGGTAATGTCGCCGCGGCTGACCAGTCGCGCGAAGGGACCGCAGTTGCCCGACAAGCAAACCACCGTCTTTCCCCTGCGCCGGTACGGCTTCGTCGCCGGGGCGGTGACGATCCTGGTCATCCTGGTCTCCTGGGTGGCGGTGCGAGCCGTGGAACCGGTCCAGGCGACCCCGGTCCCGCTGATGATCCAGCCGCCGATCCCCTTCGCCGGTGTCGAACCGCCACCGATCCCGTCGGCCCGGGCGAGCGACGCACCGTCCGCGACCCCGCCGGCGGTTGTCGTCCTGGGGGTCAGCAGATCACCGAAGCCCACGACGGCCCGGACAAGGATCACGGCAACAACCAAGCCGACCCCGCGGCGGACAACGTCACCACCCATCCCGGCGGCGGCCGTCAGCGGGCTCTACACGGTGGGCGCGAGCTGGGACCGCGGCTTCATCGGGTCGGTCGAGGTGACGAACAAGAGCGGCACAGCCCGCACCTGGACGGTCAAGCTGACCTTCGACCCAAGCGCGGGCGTGGGCATCGGCAACACCTGGAACGCCCAGCTCAGCCGCCAGGGCAACACGTTCGTCTTCACCGGCGGCCAGCTCGCGCCGGGAAGCAAGGTGAGCATGGGCTTCGAGGCGTCGAAGCAGGTCAGCGGCAAGATCCAGCCCGCCACCTGCACCATCGACGGCGCGCCGTGCCAGCGCGGCTGATACCGGAATGAAGTCCGGGCCCGGACAGGTTAGAGTTGGTGGGTACACAACTGGGGGGTGACTGGTTTCGACTTCGTAGGTGGAGACAGGGGAAGCGAGCCGAGGAAGCCGACGTCGTCTCGAGAATCGGTCGTCGGAAAACAATAAGCGCCGATAACAATCGCGCTGACTTCGCACTTGCCGCCTGAGGCGAGTAGCGGGTCTGTCGGACTGAGAACACCTTCGTCTCAGACTTCCGGCATCAGCTAGAAGGTTGGCCAACCGGTCCCGGTCGCGGGGACCGCACGGCGAGATTAATCTGCGACTGGGCCCGTCACGGCATCTTGCTCACGTGAACGCCGGGGCCGAGTAGAGGCATAGTGAGCTGCGCTCGGAGAAGCCCTGACAAAACAACGAAGGACCCGGGTTCGATTCCCGGCACCTCCACGAGAGGGTTCTTACTTGAACCCACGGCGGCATCGTCTTCCACGGCGGTGCCGCTGTTTTCGTTCCGTGCCTCTTCGACCAGCGGGGCGACCAGGTCGGCCAGCTCGTCGGCTGCGACGTACGGGCCGTTCTCGTCGGCGTCGAAGTAGACCTTGGTGAAGACGTTCTGGTCGAGCACGCGGCGGGCACGCTTGCTCGCCTGCCGGTACAGCTCCTGAGGGTCCGCGAGCAGATCGAGCAGGTACAGCAGGACCTCGCCGGCTGCGCCGAGCTGCGGAGCGTCGGTGTCGTCGAGCTGACGCGCCAGGCGGCCACGCTCGTCACGGATCTTCCGCAGCCGCGCGGCGATCTTGTCCTGCGGCCAGTCCGGATCGCCGACCAGGTCCAGGAAGCGATCCTCCTGCTGACCGAGGCTGGCGAGTTGCGCCTTTACCCGGGCGCGTAGCTCGGCGCTCGTGTCGGCCGACTCGCTCAGCGCCTCATCGACCCGCGCGGCGATCCGGTCTCGCAGATCGGTCGGCAGCATGATCGTGGCGTAGTTGTCGATCACCGCCGTCTCGACGCGCGCGACCGGCAGGTACGGCAGGTCGCATGCGTGCTGCTGCCGCCCACGGCAGAAGTAGTAGAAGTGCAGGTCGCCGGTGTGGCTCTTGCCGCGCATGATCATGAGGGCGCCGCTGGCAGCGGTGACACCAGACCACGCCCTCGAGGTAGTGGTTGTGGGTGCCCTCCCGGACCCCACCGGCCCGGCGCGCGTCGAGCATCTGTTGCACCTGGTCGAAGATCTCGGGAGTGACGAGCGGTTCGTGTCGACCTTGGTAGTCCTGTCCCCGATAGGTGACCAAGCCGACGTAGTACCGGTCACGCAGCAGGTTGCCGAGCGAGTTGAGCGAGATCGGGGTACCGGCCGGGAACCGCTTGGTGGGCCGGGTATGCAGACCTGCGTCGGACAGCGCCGCGATTAGCGCATGAAAGCCGTAGGTTCCCGTGGCGTACAGCTCGAACGCCATCTGGATCAGGGGTCCGCGTACAGGATCGACCGCGACTGTCCGGACTTCGCGACCCTCGAATGTCTCCGCACGTTCAAGTAGCCGATCGGCGCGCGTCCTACCGAGCACCTCGCCGCAGAACTCAACGTCGACCCCAAAAGCGTCGAACGTTGGATCAGCGGCCGAACCCCGTACCGCCGACATCGCTACGCCGTGGCCGCACGTCTCGGGGTCGACGAGGCGTATCTGTGGCCCGATGCGCTGAGCCGTGACCAGATCGCCGACGCTTCTGAGAGCGAGATCGTCACCATCTACCCGCACCGCTGGGCCGTGCCCTCGGAGCTGTGGCGCAACGTCTTCGAGACCGCCGAAACCGAGATCGGCGTACTCGTCTACGGCGGACTCTTCCTCTCCGCATGCACTCCACGGTGCTGTACAACTCGATCTACCGCGCAGACGATCAAATCCTGGTCAACACGCACATCTACAACTGCCCAGCCGCGCAGGCTCCCGTCCTGCACCTGCGCCGCGTCGCCGGTGGCAGCATGGTCAGCACCTACCTGGAGAGCTTCGAGCGCGTGTGGGACGGCGCGACCCCCATGGAATGAGGCAGCCACCCGTGTCACGCCGCATCGATTACTTCAACGACCCGCAGGCACCGGCGCCAACCAGCGTCGTGCCATCAGCAAACGTCGTCGTGGTCAACGACGCCGGAGAGATTCTCCTGATCCACCGGACCGATAACGGCAATTGGGCGTTGCCGGGAGGCGCGATGGATCTCGGCGAGTCGCTGACCGATACGGCCATCCGGGAAACCGTTGAGGAAACCGGTATAGAGGTCGAAATCACTGGACTGGTCGGCATCTACACCGACCCCCGCCACGTCATCCTCTACACCAGCGACGGCGAGGTACGCCAAGAGTTCTCTGTGGTGTACACCCAGGGCCCCGGCAAAGTCGTTCAGATGATGCCGAGTAGGGCCAGCGGGCGGTTGCTGTCGCGGGCGTGGTGGCGGTTGGCGGCGGCGATGTTGGTGGCGCCGGTGACGCGGAGCGCGCCGATGGCGGCGTTGCGTAGGGCGGCCATTGCCTGTGGTCCGGTGCCGGTGCGGATCTGGGAGCGGTCTTCGTCGTAGGTGACGTCGCGGACCCAGTGGATCTGGTTCTCGATGTGCCAGTGGCGGCGGCTCCACGCGGCGAGTTGCGCCGGTCGGGCTTGGTACACGCGCAGGTTCGTGATCGCGTAGACGTTCTCAGTGGTGAAGCGTTTCGGCTGGTCCAGGCGGTGCCTGCGGCGGCGGATCTGGATGGCCTGAGCGGCGTGCGGGAAGTCGATCCCGGTGGAGACGGTCAGAATTTTCAGGGTGCGGATCTCGCGGCGGCCGTGTCCGCGTCCGCCGCCCTGCGCCACACGAATGGTTGCGCTCGTACGTTGAACCTGAACCCGTTCAAATCGAGTTTCAGGACAGCTTAGGCCGCAGGTGGACGCGCGATGAACAAGGCGCGCTGACACAAATCGATCGTCCAAGAAAGTAGCGACCAAGAAGCTCGGACGCCGACTATCCCGGTCGCGGCATGAATGCCCGTCCTGTGGTCCAAAGCAACCCAAAGTGGTCCGAACCTGCTGGCAAATCTGCCTCGGTGTTCGCCCCTGCGCTGAGCGTTGTCAATCGGATAGGGGGTACACAGCCACATTCGGCGTCGCTCGCGCAGGAAAGAATCATACCCATCGGAAGTGCCAGCCGACTCGCCCAATGCCACATAAGGCCTCTGCCGACTACTTAAAGGCAGGGACCACAGTTGCTAGGAAATCATCAGCCGAAAGCTCGCGAGTTGATGGACCTACTCGGACGTAAAACCTGCCATCGTAAGAGATCGGCTTTCCCAGACCTTTCGCACGAAGTTCCCAGAGAAGTAAGTTATCGCACCACACCGGCTTCAAGCTCATCGACAAGGATCGAGCGAATTCCGGATTCAACTTCGATGATAGGATCTTATCCTGCCACCGTCTCCACCAGCTATCAACATCGTAGCCAAGGTGTTTGATCTGTGGCTCAGTGCCGACGACAAGTTGACCTTGAACGAGTATTGGCCGATCTCCAAACAACTTTTGGACGCGTGCTGCACCTGATTCTTTGTCCGCGACACCTACAAGTATTAGACCTTCGCGGCCTCGCTCGTAATTCGCCATCGCCACCGCGGTCTGCAAGATCTCATCGAACAGTGCCGTATTCTCCACTGGTGGTTCTGATAGCTTGCAAAAGCCCTGCTTCAATTCAATCAGGGGATGCTCTGAAACCGGTCCCTGTAGGAGATTTTCCACATACATGCGAGAGTTGAGCTGGATGAGTTCACGCTGCGGTTCTCGCTTGAAGAATGCTTTCTTTAGTCTCTTTTGAACTTCGGGATAGAGTTTATCTTTCTGCTCCCTTCCCCATGAGCTGCCGCCGGTGGGTATGGATAGGCCCTTGCCCCAGAAGTTCTTCAATATTGATCGCAGAGCTTCGAGGGACTTTGGTTCCATCCCATGTGCGAAAGTCAGTTCGTATAGCCCTGAGAATATGGCTTGGAACTGACGTCGCGTACCCTTTTCGTAAGTTTCAAGCTGGACCATATGGCGACCGATCGAACCGTGGTCGGCCATGACGGAGTCACACAACTCCACTATTGCCAGGATTCGTTGGTGCAAGAGGTCGGGATTTGCATCCAATACTGCGGTATTCACCTCGTCCAGCGAGGCTGCCTTGATTCTCCTTGGCAACCCGTAGGCAACGTCCCGGTTGAGCCAGCTTGTCGTTGGTCGCTGCTTAAGCACGGCGTCAAGAACAATGTCCAATACTAGTTCTTCATCGCTCGATGCTCGGACATCCTCTTGTCCAAGAATGTCATGGCGCACCCAGAATATGTCCTCTATAGACAGGCCGTACTTTAGATCCTTGCGGGATATGCTGAGCCTGCTCATATCTTCTAGGGCCACCGTCTCAGCAAAGGTTCCATCGCCTCGGACGGAGGCACTAACTCGTCTTACTAGGTCCGGCAATGGGCCAATCGAGCCAGCCTGCCTAATTTCCTGTAGGCTAAGCCTGCGTCCGCCACTGTTGATGCGCCGAAATACCTCATCGATTGATGAAGAGGTAGCTTCGCGATAGATGGAAACAGGTATTTGGTAGTTTGCAATCGACAAAGATTGCGATCGAGACATCTTAGGCAGTTTTTGTTCAATTTCTTCGTTATCAAGGCGGGCTTTCGTGTCGCCAATGGTTTCGAGGTCGAAGTACTCTCCATCGTGATAAAATGCGTTCTCCATGAACGAAAAGAACGTATCTAGACGCTGAAGTCCGTCGATTATTTCGTACTTGCCGCCCCCTCCTCTTGGTCGTTCTGCCAAAAGAATTAGAGGGATGGGAAGCTTCTTGACGACAGAATCAACGAGGCTCGTTTTCTCTTCGACCGTCCAAACCAGCTTCCGCTGATAGCGACGGTTTACCTGCAAGAAGTTGCTGCGATAATAGTTATATAAGGTTTGAAGCGTTTGGCCTTGGACCGATAGTTCCGAACTCTGCATTTGCACATCCCAGCTTTGGCAAATCGGGCGGCGAGCGTCACATTACTCTAGGTCGTTGTGCGGCGCGTGGCTAGCCTTCTTGGTTTTCTGTATTGATCCAGCTTCGTGCTGCCCTCTCGTTTCTACCGACGTAGAGAGGTCATCAGGTCCGTGAGCTGCGTCTACATGCAAGACCTAATAGGGCAGCCGTACTTTGGGATTTGATCATGTGAGTTGGTCCCGGTGGGGGTACCAGCAGGCGCGTGCTTGGTGTCGGTGCCCTCCGGACCAGTGCAGATGATGGTGGATTGATTGACAGGCTCAGATGGCGAGGTTGAACAGTCGTGCTCTCGACGACGGTCAGGAGGATCAGCCAGAGGCCGGATGGTAGCGGCTCGGTCCGGCTGCGCGGCACCGGCGCGTGGCAGCGGGCGTCGGGCAGGTGATCGCGCAGCCCGCGAGAGCGGCCATGACCAGCCGGCGCACTCTTTCGCAATCTTGCGCTGCAATGGCCTGATTTCGCTGCATTGTAGGCGAAATTGTGCTCCTACCGGACGACGGGCCGTCGTTCTTGTAGCCGCTGGGTAGGGGCGAGGCAGCGCGCCAATAGCGTGGGTCAGGAATTGGGCAAATGTGAGGACACGTTTAACGATGGGTGGTTCGACTGGGCGGCTGTCACGATTCTTACTGATTGAAGTATCCGCGACCGAACTTCCGCAATGGTATCGGAAACGATGTCTCCTGGTCCGTACCGGTCTGCTATCTCCGAGAGACGAGACTCGACGTCCACAGGATCGCCGACAGGGCTGGTGGTCATGTCGCAATAGACGAGCATATCGGCTACAAGCCCTTTGACCGCGGGAAATTCAGCGGATAGCTGCTCCGCTAAGCCCCGGTGGCGCGCTTCGACGATGGCGTATGTGTGATTGGCGACTAGGCGGCAGAGCCGGTTGTCTGCTCCTACGATGTCACGGAGGTAGCGAGCGCCGTCGAGCGCATGAGAACCGCTTTTGACCAGGTCTGGAGCATAGCCGACGTCATGCAGCCACGCGGCGTACGCCAGTACCTGGGCGTCCGTCCCGGCGATGTGAGCGATTGACTCCGCTTTGCGGCCAACGCCTTGCGAGTGTGCCCATCGGCGCGGGAGCGGCTCCACGAGTAGTCGCTGGGCCAGGTCGCGTGCCCACGGGACATGTTCCACATGTCCGAGACTAACCGAGCGGAGATTTAGCGGCTCCGGACGAAGCGGCCCTTGCCGTGCACGGATTCGACGAGGCCGGCGCCTTCCAACTCAGCGAGGGCGTGCCGGGCGGTTCCTCGGGCGACGCCAAACCGCTCGGCCAGTGCGGATTCGCTTGGCAGTGCATCGCCGGGACCCAGCTCACCTGACTCGATCATGGAGTGAAGCTCAGCGGCCATGCTGCGGTACTGCGGAGTGGCGCTGTCCTGGCCCTCGCCGCTAGTAGTACGAACAACGCGTCCACGGCCTGGTTGGGCGACGATCAACCCTTCGGCGGCGAACTGGTCAAGGGACCGACGCAGGGTGTTCCGTGAGACGTGGTACTCCATGCACAGCTTGGCCTCGGACGGCAGAGTCGAGCCTGGGGCGAATTCGCCGTCGGCAATGCGCGTGCGTAGGGCGTCGGTGATGCCCTTGTACGCCCCCACGCCGTTGTTCGTGGCGTCACTCCTGTACCTATCCCTTCGGCCGAGATGCTGCGCTGAGCGTAGTTGCGTGGATGCCCATGCGCGGAGCCCGCCTTGCGGGTCATCGCGACGGAAGCGCGGCCCCAAGGCGCACCGCATCCGCCAGGAACGCGGACAGGTCCGAGGCGACCTCGGAGGTTACGTTGCCCAGGTAGACGGTCGGCTTACCGGACTTGTCCGCGGCGCCGTGCAGCCCGCGGAACGACACGCCGACATCGAATCCGACATCTTCCGGCGTGAGCGCTAGACGGTCGGCGGCGCACTGGGCCAGCGTCTCGGCATCGGGACCCGATGAGGATTCCTCGGCGGCCATCGGCACCTACTCTCGTCGGCTCGGAACCCATGCTGGTCCCGGTGCGCGGTCGGCCACAGATCCTGTCCGAGGTGTCGGAGCGGGCGCCTTGGCCGTTGGGATCAGCATTCGCGAACGATCACGGACTGTGAACCGCGTCCTGGGACGTCTTGGGACTTCTTGGCTATGCTGTCGAGATCCGGACGACGGGAGGCTCGGTGAAGCACCCTCTGTCTCGCGCGTTGCGTGCCGCTGGCGTTGACCCTGTCGATGTCGCGGCACCGCTCGAAGTCGACCCGAAGACGGTGCGACGGTGGCTCGGAGGCCGGCTGCCGTACCCACGTCACCGGGCGGCGCTGATCGAACTCACCGGCTGGTCGTCGCATGATCTGTGGCCCGGAGTCGACGCCCCGACCAACGTGCAGACAGACGCGGACGAGGTCTGTATGGCATACCCGCAGCGTTGCGCCGTCCCGGCCGACGCGTGGCGGCGGCTGTTCCAGCGTGCCGACCACGACATCGGAATCCTGGCGTATAGCGGCCTGTTCCTCGCCGAGGACTCGGGCATCCATTCTGTGCTGCGCGAGAAGGCGCGCGCGGGGGTACGGGTGCGGATCGCGCTCGGCGACGTCGGCGGTGCGCAGGTTGCCCGGCGCGGTGCCGACGAGGGCATCGACGTCATGATGACCGGGCGGATCAACAACGCGCTGGTTCTCTACGGGCCGCTCGCGGACGAGCCAGGCGTGTCGCTGCGGCTGCACGACACTGTTCGCTACAACTCGATCTATCGAGCCGACGACGAACTGATGGTCAACGCCCACGCGTACGGCTGTCCCGCTTCTCGCGCCCCGGTGCTACACCTGCGCCGCACCCGTCCAGACGGCATGGCCGCCACCTACATCGACTCGTTCGAACGAGTGTGGGCTTCCGCTCGTGATGCACGTGCCCAATAGACGAACCGGTCGAACAGATCCTCGATGCTGAGGTGAGGTTGGTCCTCGTTCGCCTCGGCCATCTGGAGGCTGACGTAGATCACGCGGGCTGTGCGATCCATGTTTGCGATCATGTCCGCCCTGGCCGGGTCGCATGGCCAGGGCACTTGGCAGTCACGGCAACGCCACGACCGCCGGTCAGGAACGTGCGTCGTCTCGATCATTGAGCGCCGCCGTTGCTGCGCCAGCGCTGCGCTGGGGTCAGCAATGGCGTGAAGGCGACCGTTGGCCCGTTCCAACCAGGCATCTTCGCCGTGTCAGGAACGGTATCCCGGGGACGCGCAGGCCTGACGACGCGCGCTGGCCTCATGTACTTGCATGGCCAGCGGTCGAGCCCGCAGGCGCACCGCGACGACCACGGCGCCCACCAGCGCCGCCGCCGTCGATGCGTCATGGTGAGCCGGCGCCTGGCCGCGTGTCGCCGTGAGCGTGACATCGTCCCTCCGGACTGTGCTGGATGGCAGCCCGGCCGTACGGAGCAGGTCGCGTACGGCCGGGGCCTTTTCGGCGCCGTATCCACCCTCTCCACAGGGCCAGGGGCGATCATGGCCCGCGAGCAAGGCTGCTTCGGCGCTGATGAGTAGCCTCGACACACCGCGTCCGTTCCCCAACCGCGTCTTGCCGGACGTCCCCGGGCCGTCTTGTCGTCCCCGTCACGTCCGACGCAGCAGAGAGGTTTGTCAGGCTGGCTCTGCGGGTGGAGAACTGGTTCCACCTGCGAACGGGTTGTGCCCCACTCGGGCACGGTCGCGAAGTGGTTTGGACCGGGAACCGGCCCCAACCGCTCGCTTTCCGAACCCTGGAGGTGTTTACCTGCCGTGACGACGACAGCGCCAGGCAAGCGATCACCCGATGCAGCTGATCATGCTCGATGCGGCCACGTCGTCCGTCAAACAACGAGTTCGACCGGACAACGCCGTGCGGACGGAAGTCAGACGGATATATGGACTGATTCGTCTTTGCTGGCGTCGCCATTAGTCTGCCCGTCAACTTCAGACTCTGGCTGCCGTTCGTCCAATTAGGGACAATCGCCCTAAGTCGCGTAAGTAAGTTGACTGATCGATGGCATCGCGGCGCCAGATGGAGCTTCTCGAGGTTGATCCACGACCATGTCTCATGATCGTTTACTCGTGGCCATGCCTGCAAGAGTGCAAATTTGGTAGCGTGGCCCCATGCTGAAGAGTCCTGACCTGTACCGCACGCAGATCGGTCATGCCCTATATACCCAAGATCCGGCTCAGCAGTATTATTTTCTTATGGCTGCGGTCCGGTCAATCCTTCAGACTTCATGCATATCAGTGCTTGAGTACAGCGTAGCGCACCTTGAAGATGTAGAAGATGGCTCTCTTCCTTTACTTTCCACCCGTTTCATGCGACCAACCGATGGGTTGCTGGAAGAAATTCTTACAGAGGGCCTGGCCCTGATGAGGAACAACGGAATTGTAATCTCCGACGCGTGGACGCGTGGTGGAGCAAGTTCACTGCGCAAGCGTGTTATGGAGTGGTCCGCCCATCGCAACAACCGCGATGGGCATGGCGTTGTATCCGCGTCGGTAGTGGCAGAGGGCATGGAGTGGCTTCCTGGGTTGGTTACGGACCTCATCGACGGACTGCAGGATCTACTCCCGGATGTCGATACCGAAGGTTTAGCCTTTCTTAGCCTCCGGCCGGGGGCTCCGGTTGCCGGGCTTGAATTATCCGCTACACGGTTTTTTGACGGGCGGCCAATAGTCATACGCGACATCACCCATCGCGGTGACGTTTGGCGCGTTCGCTACCAGACTCTAGACGCGGCTAAAAGCATCGCCGGCTCGTTCGACTTTTCCGAACCTGGAGGCTTTGTAAGCCTCACTCAGGCAGATACACGAAAGTATCAACAGCTGCGGATCCCGATTGATGGCGGCGCCTGGAAGCCGACTGTTTTGCTGCCTGGTCGGCAGACAGATACGTTCGAGGGACGTGAGGCGCAACTGGGAGCACTATTCGAGTGGATCAATGATCGAGATTCCAGGGCTTGCAACGTGTACGGGGAGGGCGGAATTGGCAAGACAACCTTAGTGTTGGAGTTCCTCAATGCCATTCTGGACGGCGCAGCGGAAACGCCTTCCTGGCGTCCGGATGTGGTTTGCTACTTTACCGCGAAGCAGACACGATGGGGCCCGCAGGGTCTGCAAATATTGCATGGGATCGTACCCCCGCTCGAAGATGCGGTAAGGGATCTAGTTCGATGCTACGAGGAGGATCTTGACAAGTCCTGGTTCGAGGGAAGCGTAGATAAACTGATCGCGAGAGCGGTTACAGCATTGACCAATCTTGGCCTCAGCAGAGACGACGTGCTGCTCGTCTTGGATAACACTGAGACGCTTGCTAGTAGCGCTACCGAGGAGGAAGGGTTTGCGAAAACAGTTGGCTTAATAAGTCGCAGACTCGGAAGGGTCCTTGTCACCTCGAGGCGACGAGAGCAGATGGAGGCATATCCGCTACTGGTGCCGAATCTGTCCGAGAATGAAGGGATTGCGCTGCTTGAACGACTGTCGGTCGAATATGACGCCGGTCCTCTGCGTAAATCTGGAAGACCCACAAAGAGAAAGCTGGTTAACAAGTTTGGAGGACGGCCACTGCTGCTCGACGTTTTCGCACGACTAGTAGGTCGCTTCCAGTACTCACTTGAGAGTGCCCGAGATTCCGTCCTGCGGCTCGCGTCAGACGATCTTGGTGTATTCCTTTACGATGACGTCTGGGGTCGCATCGAGCCAGATCAGAGATTGGCCTTTTCGACGCTTGGCCAGCTGGGTGATTCAATCAGCGGGAAGCTTGTCGAGTATGTCTGTTCGGAGCTAGACGTCCAGCATTCTGTATTACTGGACGCCTTTGAGAAAACACGCTTTGGGAGCATCCTTGACTACTCGACGTCGTATGATCTAGTGATAGATCCGTCGGCTCGCGCTTTTCTGGCCAATAAGTTCAACAGCCTGAACCCTGTCGACAGAAAGCGGGTCGAACTCTCCGCATCTCGTGCCGTGAAGAGGAATCTTGCATTGCTAAGCGCGCACACCTCGGGTGTTACGGATCGAGTTATTCAAGCGTTCCGCACCGACGCCGCCAAGGCCGCCAAGATCGCCGCCTCGCGAGGAGAGAAGGATGATGCAGTTTTCTGGTACGAAGAGGCTATCAAGGCGGATGTGGGCAACTCGGCACTACTGGGTAGATTCGCTTACTTCCTGGCAAAGGATGCGTTCGACCTTCCTCGTGCCTATGTGCTCGCAAAGGAGTCATGCACATTAGAAGATGCGGACAGAGACTGCTATTTCTCGGCTGGCCATATAGCGGCATCGCTCGGCGAAATTACGCAATGCGATAGATATGTCACCAAGGCGCAGGAGTTAGGATTTTCACCCCACCGATGCTCGCTGCAGAAGGCCAAGGCGCGAGTCGTGGCGCTTGAGAAACAGCAGTCATCTGAGTTGAATTCGAGTCTCGATACTCCACCTCGTGACAACCCCGAGATCAGGAGATATCTGGAAGAGTCTGTCGTTGCAGAACCGCGCGGTCTCAACGTAAAGCACATGCGCGAATTGGAACGTCTGAGGAATAGATATTACCGGTTTATGCGTTTGCGGGCAGAAGGTAAAGATGTCTAGTGTCGATGCACTGTCATCGGCATCAGCGGAAGGCGCGCGGTGCCTCACGTGCCGGATGCCACCGCCGCCGATACGAGCGGTTCGTCACGGTGCGTAGTAGTGCACCTCGAGCGGCAACAGCTCAGGTGGATCCAGGTCTTTCGTGATTGAGGGTCTAGGTGATCGACGTTCAGAGCTGGAACTCACCCGTAGATGCGGCCGGAACTGGTTGTTGTAGACATCGGTCATACCCCGCCGAGGTCAGGCTCATCGGCTGGCGCATCGGGCCGGGCGCGTTTGGCGAGGGTGGTCCGCAGCTCTGTGACCTGGCCGGCGAGGTTCAAGTAAGCCCTCGTTACCTCCACGAGAGGCAGGGGCCCTGTGTCCGCGGAAAGCGCGGACCGGGGCCCTTCGTCATGTCTGCTCCGGGGGCCGAGCCCCCGGAAGCCCCGCGGTGCGGTGGCTGCGCAGACGGCGTCGGGCTCACGTCGACAGCATCTCCAACGCAAGATCATCAACAGCGCAAATCGTTCGTCGCTTCAACACACCTACCGCCACGTGGCTGCTGCCTAGTCACCAAGTGGCTATTTGAGCAAGTAGCCACAGCGATACGGACAGGCAGGTTCTGATGTCTTGTTGGCGAACAACACCCAGAAGTACGTCAGGGCAAACTTCTCGTGTCGGTCGTGGTGCCGCACGTCAGGTCTGCGCCGGTGGCGAGCCCGCGGTGCGGCGGTTGCGCGGGCGCGTTTGCTGATTGCGCCGCGAACGGGGGATGCCTGCGAGAACGCTCCGCGCTGCCTACGGCGCGATGCGAGCCTGGCGGCATGGCTGCGTCGATACCAAACACGTCCAAACGGGTCGCTGCCGAATTTCTCGGCACATTTTGGCTCGTTTTTGCCGGCTGTGGATCTGCCGTCCTCGCCGCCGGGTTCCTCGGGTCCGCCGGTGTCCACCTAGGCATCGGTTTCCTCGGGGTGGCGTTCGCGTTCGGGCTGAGCGTGATGACGATGGCCTACGCCGTCGGGCACGTGTCTGGCGGCCACTTCAATCCGGCGGTGACTTTGGGCCTTGCCGCGGCTCACCGGTTCCCATGGCGGGACGCGCCGATCTACATCGCGACTCAGGTGGTGGCTGGAATTGCGGGGGCGGGGGTTCTGTATGTCATCGCGGCAGGCAAGCCTGGGTTCGACGCCGCCGCATCCGGCTTCGCGACCAACGGATACGGTGACCGTTCGCCCGGCGGCTACTCGCTGCTTGCTGCGCTTGTCACCGAGGTCGTGATGACCGCAGTGTTCCTTTTCGTCATCCTCGGTGCCACGGACACCCGGGCGCCACGCGGCTTCGCGCCGATTGCGATCGGGCTCGGCCTCACGCTGATCCACCTCGTCAGCATCCCGGTGACGAACACGTCGGTGAACCCCGCGCGGTCAATCGGCCCAGCTTTGTTCGTGGGCGGAGAATCGCTCGGTCAACTGTGGCTTTTCGTCGTCGCGCCGGTCGTGGGCGGGCTGATCGCCGGCTTCACCTACCCGGTGTTGCTCGGGCAGAACGAACTTCCCGCCTCGCTGGAGCGCACCACCGCCGCGTGATGCGGGTCCCGCCCACGAACGGTGGCCCTGATCGGGCCCGCGGGCTGAGGTATGGGAGATGGCAAATCCAGCGAACGTCGCGCGGAGTGTGTCGGGGCTCAAGTGAGCCGATGGCTTCTTCACTGGTGCTCCGAGCTGGGCCGGGTGCGTCAGACGGCCAGCGTTTCGACGTCGTACTTCGGGATCTCGGCGTCTCGGGTGACTAGCGTCAGGTGCTCTACTTGAGCTTGGGCGATGAGCATCCGATCGAACGGATCTCTGTGAATGAGCGGAAGCCGTCCGGCGACGATGGCGTGCTCGGCAGTGATATTCAGATGCCGGAAGCCGCTGTCGCGGATGTGCTCAGCGAGATCGACCGGTTTGTCAGGCTTGCCGATCGACTGCTTGATGGCTGCTTCCCAGATCGTCGCCGGGCTGACGTAAACGTCCGGTTCGTGGTCGAGCCGTTCCTTGATTTCGGCGGCGAGCGTGGGGTCGTCCGTAAGCCACCACAGCACGACGTGAGTGTCGAGGAACAGGCTCATGCGAGGCCGAAGTCCCGCGCGATGGACTCATTCACCTCGGGGGAATCCCAGTCCTCGGCCATGACGAGCTGGCCGGCGAGGGAGCCTCGACCAACTCTGTCGACCCTGCGGTTCAACGGGATCACCATTGCGACCGGGGTCCCGGCTCGGCTGATGATGATCTCTTCGCCGTGCTCAACACGGTCGATGATCCGCGAGAGGTTTGTCTTCGCGTCGTGGATGTTGAACTGCGCAGCTGTCTCGGACATGACGGTCCTCCTTAGCTAAGAGGTTAGCCCGGTGGTGGGGTGCTGGGCGAGCTTCAACTTTTCGAGTCGCCCTCGGGCGCCGCTCGTGCGGACAGCATCTCCACCGCAAGATCAAGTGAGGCCCGCTTTGATCTCGGTCGAGTCGGCCTTGTGCTGGCTGTAATGCCCAAGCTGCGTCTCCCGCAGGACTGATATCACGCGGGAATGCCCGCGTAGCTCGGCGCGGTAGTCAGCGACGTCTCGGTCAGCTCCGGCGGCCAGCGTTCGCGCTGCTGCTGCCTCTTGGCGCACGACAACCAATTCGGCCTCCATCGCCGCTACCCGCTGGTCAGGCTCCTCGGGACTGCCCACGCCGTGGACTATTTCCCAGTTGCCGGCTTCATGGCGACATGGCGTGGCCGCGGTGCCCGGCCTTGATACTTCACCGGTTCGAGGCTATGGACGGGACTCTCTCGTCAGGTCTGCTCCGAGGGCCGAGCCCGGACGCCCCGCGTTGTCGTGGTTTCGCCGCCCGTTTCGGCCGGTGTGCCGCCTGTCACGGTGTGCCGTCGGTCGGAATCGGTGGGGGATCGCCGAGGTTCCCGGTGACATGACGACGATCGGACTCATCGGCAGTGGCAATATCGGAAGCACGGTGGCACGGTTGGCGGTCGCCGCCGGTCACGACGTGGTGCTGAGCAACTCGCGTGGCCCGCAGACCCTCCAGGATCTGGTGTCCGAGCTGGGACCGAAGGCGCGCGCCGCAACCCCCACGGAGGCGGCCGCGGCCGGCGACATCGTGGTGGTGACCGTGCCGCTGCGGGCGTACCGGGACGTCCCGGCGGAGCCCCTGGCAGGCAAGGTCGTCATCGACACCAACAACTACTACCCGGAGCGCGACGGCGTCTTCGACGAGTTGGAGGACGGCTCCAGCACCACCGGTGAGCTGCTGCAGAAGCACCTCCCGGAAGCCCACGTGGTGAAGGGATTCAACAACATCTGGTTCGAGCACCTGCGGTCCCTGGCGCGGCCGGCGGGCAGCGCGGACCGGTCGGCGCTGCCGATCGCCGGTGACGACGCCGCCGCCAAGCAGGCGGTCACCGAGCTCTTCGACAGCCTCGGCTTCGACACCGTGGACGCCGGTCCGCTCGCTGAGAACTGGCGCGCCCAGCGGGACACCCCGGTCTACGTGACTCCCTACGGTCCTTACGGGGAGCTTCCTGGTACGCCGGCGAGCGCGCAGGTCGTACGCGAGGCGCTTGCCGCAGCGAAGCCCACCGCGGCCTGATGTAGGGGCCGCCGCTGGGTTCAAGTAAGCGGCACGCACCACCATCACAAGATCATCGGCGGCGCACCGATCAGGGAGCGCCGCCGATGTCGTGGTTCTGGCTCAGCTGGCACGAGGCGTGCTAGGACCGCGGGGAGCGGTGGCGGCTCGGCGGCCTGTTACGCATCAACGCTGCTCATCGGATCGCTCGACCCCGTCAACACCCGCGAGACGGGCGGTCGACGCGCCGTCCGCGGCGCGACAGGAACGCCAGGATCCCCACGCCCAGGACAACGGCCAGGACGCTGGAAACGGCGAGAGTGACGGCCGCCAAGCGCCGGTCCCGACAGCCGTTCGGCGGATCGTCGTGAGTGAGGGCGCAGGCCATCAGCGACGCCCTTCGGCTGCCGTAATAGCTGACCAGGGCGACCTGGAACTCGTGCCATTGATGGCGGGTTTCCACGATCGCGGCCGCCACAGCCCTGGCGAAATCGCTGCCCACCCGGCCTCGCGGCGTCGTCGGACCCGAGGCGGTACCGGTGGTCGGGTCGACCAGGCCGGTGTCCTTGTTGAGTGCGGCATGGGTGACTCGTCGTTCGCATGCCCCGACGCCCGGAACGCTGTCACGGAGCACGAAGCACCCGGTCGTCAGGTTTCCGGGCACGGGTGGCGTGTTGCTGCCCCGCAGGTCGAGAACCGGGGACGGCGCCGGCAGGTTCAAGCCCGGCGGGTTGTCGGCCTCGATGGGCCGGGTCAGGTCGGCAGCATCGGTCCAGTTGCTGTGCGAATAGAAGTCCTGCGCTCCGTGCAAGGCTCGGCCGAAGGCCTCCAGAGTCTTGCACTTGGCTCGGTGCTCGCCGTTCGCATCCAATGTGCAATCGGTGGCGAGATCCACCTCAGGGTCGGAAATCTGGCCCTTCTCATCGAGTAGACCCTTGGCACTGTCGACTGCTTCTCGGAAACGACGGCGCAGGTGATGGACACAGTCGAGGAGCCGGGCCGTGGCCTCCTCGCGCGTCTGTGGGTAGCCGCCGGCGAGAAAATCAGCGTTGTCGCAGTGCGCGGCCGGGTTGGAAACCTCGGTAAAATCCGGGGCTCCGACGGCACCGAAACCCTTCCCGTGCCCTGCGAGCTGGTCCACGGACCTGGGCTCGAAGCAATCACCGGTCGAGCCGGTGCGGGCCCGGCAGGCCACCGCCGCGCGGGTTATTCGCTCATGCTCGCGATGCTGCCCGCCGCCGTCGATCGTGCCGAAGGCAGCGGCGGGGCCCGGAACCGACCCGACGGAGCCGACGAGGACCAGCACCGCAAGGAGCCCTGAGCCGAGTCTCGCCCCCATCGAGTCCTCCCGTCCGCCAGGAGAAGCCGCCCGCACGGTTGCCCAGGTGCCGAAGCCCGTGCGGCACTACTTGCTCTGCGAGGTACGGCTCTTCGTCAACGCGGTGGCCTTCAGCTGCTCGTACTCGTCAGAGTTGATTGCACCGGAGTCGAGCAGCGTCTTCGCCGATGCGATCTCGCCGGTGACGCCGCCGTTACTCCCGTTCGGCATCGCGACCGACCTGATGTAGGCGTCCTGCCGTTTCTGCGCCTCTGACTGGGCGGCGAGCGCGCGCTCGGCCATGCCGCTGCCGCGGGCGATCAGGTAGATCAACATACCCAGGATCGGCAGGATGATGAGGAGCAGGGTCCACAAGGTCTTGGCGACACCGCCGAGGTCCCTGCTCCGGAAGAGGTCCCCGAAGACCCAGAACAGGCACATGAACCAGGCGACGAAGATGAAGAACTCGAACATCGCCAGCAAGAACGAGCCGTTGTCATCGAACACCGCAAGTCCCTTCCGCATCGGCGCTGGCTGTGCCGGCGTCGTCAGTGAGTCACCTTTCGCCTCCAGTTGACCGCGTGCTGATCATTGCGTCCTCATTCGCCATGGATACTTTCTCGTCCGCCAGCTCCCGGAGATCCGTCTGCGAGCTCAGCGCCAGGATGAAGACGGATCGGGCCTCGTGCGTAGACACGGGTGGAAGGTAACCCGACGACAGGAGTTCGACGTCATGGAACGGCCAGATCACTCATGGCTGCGGTGACGCGGGCAGCGGCCGGAACCAACGCCGACACGGACGCCGCGGTCATTCGCGCGTCGTTGGCGGATCCGGACCGGTTCGCGCCGATCTACGACCGGTACGCCGCAATGCTGTACCGCTACGCGTATCAACGGGTCGGCCCCGAGATCGCCGACGACGTGGTGGCGGAGGCGTTCCTCGCGGCGTTCCGCGGGCGGGCGTCCTACGACCTCGACCGCCAGGACGCCCGGCCGTGGTTGTTCGGCATCCTCACCCGGGAGATGGCCACCCACCAGCGGCGGGAGCAGGCGCGCTACCGGGCCATGGCCCGTTCGACGCACGAAACCGTGCAGGACGGCCCGGCCGATCAGGTGGCGGCCCGGGTGGTCGCCGACGCCGCGCGGGGTCCGCTGGCCGCTGCCCTGGCCGGCCTGGCGCCGGGTGATCGCGATGTGTTGCTGCTGGTGGCGTGGGGGCAGCTCAGCTACGACGAGGTGGCCGATGCCTTGAACATCCCCCAGGGCACCGTGGGTTCCCGGCTCAACCGGGCCCGGCGAAAGGTCCGCAAGGCACTGGGCGGGTTCGACCCGACCACGACCATGGAGGAGAACGATGAGGTCTGATCTGTCCATTCTCGAGGAATTCGGGGCGAGCCTGGCACCCGTACCGGATCACCCACCGGCTGAGGTCCGCCACCGGGTGATGAACGGCATGCGGCGCCCGGCCCGTCGACCTCGGCTGCTGTCCAGGCTGAGCGGTGTGCGCCTGGCGTGGGGGATCGGCGCGCCAGCCGTCGCCGCGGCGGCCGTCGCCGCCGCGCTGGTGGCCGGGCAACTGGCCGACGTCGCGGGTGGCCAGCCCGCACCGCCCGGCCGTGGAACGAACGTCGAAGCCGGGGCGGGCGCCGTGCCCCAGGCCCCGCCGGGCGCCGAGCAGGTGTTGCTGCTGGCAGCCCAGCACGCGGCCGCCACCCCGGCGATGGACGCCCGGCCGAACCAGTTCCTGTTCATCGACTCCGTCGAGATCGAGTCGAAGATCAACTCCGGTGAGGCCACGGTCTCCGGGCCGCTGCGCACGCGGACCTGGCTTTCGGTGGACGGTACCCGCGATGGGCTCGTGACCCAGGAAGCGGCGCCGGCGTCACGGAGGTCGCCCACTCGTACCCCCATCGACGGCTGCACGAACGGCCGGCAGGCCCAGACGATCGACCGGCCGGCGACCACGCCCGAGGTCGCCTGCACGCCCGAGCCGGCCTACCGGCCGGGCCGCGTCCCCACCGATTCGGCCGGCCTACTGGCGTACGTGTATTCGGTCGCGGCCGCCGAACCGGAGTGGGTGTCCATCGGCGCCGGGCCGGACGGCAGGCCCAGCGGATACGTCCGGCTCTCCGCCGACCAGCGTGCGTTTACCGAGATCGCCGAGATCCTGTACAAGAACCACCTGCCGGCCGTGCAGGAGGCCGCCTTCCTGGCCGCTAGGCGGATTGCCGGCGTCCAGGTGCGCCGCAACGTGGCCGATGCCGCCGGGCGGGCCGGGGTCGCGGTGACGCGCACCGAGGCGGGCGCCCGTCAGGAACTGGTCTTCGACTCGACCAGCTATCGGTATCTCGGGCACAACATCATCGGGGCGACGCTCGATCTGGCCGGCGCGAAGGTGGTCCGCTCGCCGAACAGCGGCAAAGGGACCGCCCGGATCCGGCTGGGACCGAACCCGAAGCCCGGTGAGGTGATCTACAAGTCCGCGTTGTTGGGGATCGCCGTCGTGGACAAGGCTGGCCAGCGTCCGTGAAGGTCGCGGACACTAGTACGAGCCGGCGCTCTGGAAATGCGACCAGGCGCCGCACGGACTGTCGTACCGGCCCTTGATGTAGCCGAGGCCCCACTTGATCTGGGTCGCCGGGTTGGTCTTCCAGTCGGAGCCGGCGGACTTCATCTTGCTGCCGGGCAGGGCCTGCGGAATTCCGTACGCGCCGGAGCCGCGGTTTTCGGCGCGGTAGTTCCAGCCGCTCTCGTGCTTCCACAGCTTGTCCAGGCACGGGAACTGGCTGATGCCGAACCCGGCCTTCAGGGTCAGCGTGCACCCGATCGCGCGGCTGCCGCTGAACTCGTCGCACGAATCGGGGATCGGGCCGGTGAAAGGCACCGGGCCGCCGTTCTGCTCGGCTTTCTTCCTGGCCGCGGCGGCCTTCTTCTCGGCGATTACCTTGGTTTCGAGCTTGTGCGCCTTGGCAGCGAAGGCCTTCACCTCGGTGGCGGCCTTCGCGGCGGCCGCACCCTCGGCCTGCCGCTGCTGGGCGCGTGCGGCGGCGTGCGCGCCCTGCCGCTGCTTCAGCAACTGCATGTCGTCGGCCTCCACCTGCATGAGGTTTGTCGACGAGCCGGTATTGCGCTGCTCCTGGACCTTGCTGTCCTGCCCGAGATAGACGCCGGCGGCCAGCCCCGTGAGCAGCAGGCCGACCGACGCAGTTCTTACTGCGACCCGGCTCCAGAGCTGATTCACGAAGCATTCCTCCATCGGGGCGATGACACCATCGGGGGCGATGAAGCCATTCGGGGGGCGATGAACCATCGGGGCGATGACGTTCGCGGAACACCATGGCGCACCGTGACGTCAAGGTGAAGTGGTGGGCCGTCGATGTGGGATTGCTCATACGGCCTTGCTTTCGGGCCGTTCGACCTGTTTCAAAACAAGGTCATTGCTGAGTAGCGGACCGTCCCGGCATGTCCCGTTTTGCCGGGGTCAGGTCGGGCACGCGCCGGGCACCGTGGAATTCGAGCAGCCGGATCAGGGTCTGCGAGTGGCCCACGAGCCGGAACCGGCCCGCGGCGCGGGCCGCGGCGTGGATCAGGATCCGGGCGGCGGCCGTGTCGGCGAAACGCAGCTCGGACACGTCGATCTTCACCAGGGTGTCGTCGTCGGGCAGGTCGTCGAGCAGACTCTCGATCACCGCACTGAGCGCCTGCCGGTTGAACCGGTCGGCCTCGCCGGCCAGGCGCAGCCCGTACGGGTCCCGGGTGCGCCGCATGCGCAGCGCGGACGCCGGGTCGAACGGCACCCGCGGGCCCGCGGCGGCGGGATGCGCCCAGCTGAGCCGGCGCAGGCTCAGCGGGTCGAACAGCCGTCGGTCGTACGCGCAGATCCCCAGCAGATAGCCCTCGGTGAAGAGGGTGTTGATCCGGGCCTCGTGGCGGGGCAGGTGCTCGGTGCCCGGCACCGGCCGGCTCGCCCAGGCCATGTCGGCGATCACCCGCAGGCCCGGGTAGCCGTCGTGGCGCGCCCGATCCTGTTCCTCCCGCAGGAAACGCACGGCCGCCTCCGGATCGAAGGCTCCGGCCGTCAGGTAGGACGACTCCGTCGTCGAGGCCCGCAGGCTGCCGGACGCCAGCGCGTCGAAGGTGCGCACCCCCCGGCGCTCGATGCCGGAGAACGCGTCCGCGGGGTCGTCGCCGCAGTAGAGAACCCTGTCCCGCTCCCGGAGGCCCACCCGAACGGCGGCGGCCACCATGTCCAGGCGGTTGGCCTCATCGTCGACAATCCAGCAAACATGATCACCCAAAGTGAGCTGATCGAGTAGCGCTGAGCTGGCCACGGCTCTTCCCTCATCGTCACGATTCCGTAGCCGTGAACCGTACGCTTCAGGCAGGTCGCGGTCCGTAGCTCGACCGGGTGACAGGGCGGGCGGCAGCGGCCGGAACGGCCGGCGACCGACGATCACCTTCCGTGACCACCGGTCACCCCGATCACCGGTCAGCGTGACGGCCTCCCGTACGCGGTCAGTGATGTCGCGGAGGCCGCGCCGGCGCCTCAGGGCAGCGCGAAGGGGAGCTTGATCCCGTCCAGGGCGTTGCCGCAGGCGCAGGCGCGCTCGACAGGCAGCGCCCGCACCGCGTCCAGCAGCACCTCCCGGAGCCGCGCCGTGTTGTCGGCGAAGACCGAGAAGACCTCCTCCTGGGTGACCCCGTGGTCGCCTTCCACGCCGGCGTCCAGGTCTGTCACCAGGGCGATCGCCGTGTAACAGAGGGCCAGCTCGCGCGCCAGCACCGCCTCCGGATGCCCGGTCATGTTGACCACCGCGCCGCCGATCGCGGTGAACCAGCGCGACTCGGCCCGGGTCGAGAACCGCGGGCCCTCGACGACGACCATCGTGCCGCCGTCCACCGGGCTGATCCGCGCGCCGGCGCGCAGCACGGCCTGCCGGCCGTCCGGGCAGTACGGGTCGGCGAACGACACGTGCACGGCGCCCGAGTCGTAAAAGGTCTGCTCGCGCCCGCTGGTCCGGTCGAGGAGCTGGTCGGGGACCACAAAGGTGCCGGGACCGAGCTCCGGCCGCAGGCCGCCGACGGCACAGGGCGCGATGATCTGGCGTACGCCCAGCGACCGCAACGCCCACAGATTGGCCCGGTAGGGGATCTTGTGGGGCGGGAACCGGTGATCCCGGCCGTGCCGCGGCAGGAAGGCGACCCGCCGCCCGCCGACCTCGGCCACGGTGATCGGATCCGAGGGCAGACCGTAGGGCGTGGACACCTGATGTTCGGTCGCGCCGTCGAGGAGGGCGTAAAGGCCCGATCCACCGATGACGCCGATCTCCGCCGTCGCGGCATGCTCCTTCATGCGCCAGACCTTATCGGTGGCTGGAATCGCAGGCTAATGTCCAAGCATGGCGTTGACCGTAGGCCTCCTGGGGCGAAGGTGGGGCTGCCGTGTTCAGTGAAGAGCAGCGCATCGGAGGTCGCTCGATGGAGTCGATGACCGGTCAGCTTCTGGTCGCGACCCCTACTCTGAAAGACCCGAACTTCGACCGTACGGTGGTGCTGCTGGTGGCCCACGAGACGGGCGGCGCGCTGGGTGTGGTGCTGAACAGGGCGACCGAGGTCCCGGTGGCGGACGTGCTGGGCAACTGGGGCGAGCTGGCGGGTGATCCGGCCGTGCTGTTCGAGGGCGGCCCGGTGCAGCCCGAGTCGGCGATCTGCCTGGCCCGGACCCGCCCCCAGATCAAGAAGCGGGTCTCCGGCTTCCACCAGGTGGCCGGCGCCCTCGGCACGGTAGATCTTTCGGCGGATCCGGACCGCCTGCGCGAGAGCGTGGCCGGCATCAGGGTGTTCGCGGGCTACTCGGGCTGGTCCCCGGGCCAGCTCGAGGACGAGATCGCGGCCGGCTCCTGGTTCGTCTTCGACGCGCTGCCGGGCGACCCGTTCGTCAGCCGCCCGGACGACCTCTGGGCAATGGTCCTGCGCCGCCAAGGCGACATCCTGGCCGCGGTGGCCCACTTCCCGCCGGACGTCTCGCTGAACTGACACGCTGCCGCCCCCTCCGCACGCGCGGGCCCCGACGGTGTGTACTATTCCGTGAGTGCCCGGGACACCCCGGGGGCAGGCAAGGGGCTGTGGCGCAGCTGGTAGCGCACCACACTGGCAGTGTGGGGGTCAGGGGTTCGAGTCCCCTCAGCTCCACCCTTGGTTGAGCCGTTGATCTGGATTCGTGCAGGTCAGCGGCTTTTTCTTTGGTGGCTCATCTCCCTAGGCCACCCTGTCGCGTCGGCAAGGACGACCTGCCGCCGCCGGCACCTGGGCGCTAGGGCCCTACTTAGCCTGACGGGCCGCGACAAAATCCGTGGTCCTCGGGAACGATACGAATGTCGGCCCGTGGCCAGAAGAAATCCACGCGGGTGTTGCGACTTCGGCGGGCGTCGTAAACGGACCGCAAGAGCTCTTCCAAACGCTGCTGCCTCTGGTTCGCTTGCCGGTCCAGGGCAGCTTTCATCATGCGTTCGATCTGGCGGAACTCCCGCCGGGCCCTACGTCGCCGCAGGAGAGCCAACGGCGGCAAGAGTAGCGACGCGGCGACCTTGCGGAGGCGCGGAGTTTGCGTTCGTGCGACCGCGCCAGCGGCGAAGCGCGCTGCCACGACCAGCTTTGTTACTTTCCCCGGGCAGGCTTGCACGACAGCTGCCCACTCCTCCTCGTAGACCGCTTTGAGTTCGGGGTCGCCGAGCGCCCAGAGGCGTGCGGCGTTCCGTGCTAGGCGTTGAGCAAGCCACGGGGAGATGTCGCAGAATTCGTTCACAAGTGCACCGGTGATTATTGAGACTCCAACGCCGATCAGGAACGCGGTCATCCGTGGCCACCGCCTAGGGCTGGCCGAAGCGCAGCGCGAGATCTCTGGGGGCGACGTTCGGCGATGAGGGCCTCGGAGCAGGCCAATCCATCGCCGGTGAGCTTGTAGTAGCGCCGCCGGGGCTTGTTCGGCTCGGCGGGTCGGTCATCCCACCGGGCCGTGACCCAACCCATCTCGGCCAAGCGTTCGAGGATCTTGTAAACGGTCGGGCCGCCGCGCTGGCTGGTCTTGATGATGGCCCAGCCGTGCAGCTCGTCTCCGCCGGCGGCGAGGAACGTCTCCAAGACGTCCAGGAAGGGCGCGGTGATACGCGCCGGTCGCTCGGTCATGAGACAAGTGTACTAGGTGAATCAAACCTAGGTGAAATAAGAGCTTGCAGATGCCAGACCGCCCACTCGGCCCAGGCACGATCAGCGCCGGCGTGGGACACGAAGATGCGTCCCGGCTGCGGTGTGTCGCTCATCGTGCTTTCTTCGATCAGTAGTTCGAGGGCGGGGGCGGGATCGCCGCGCGGAGGTCCGGGACGCCGCACGCCGTGGCGAGCAAGTCTGCGTAGATGGCGAGGTGGTCGCGGCAGTCCGCGAGCACGGCGCGGAGGTCGGCGTAGTGCTCCCAGGCGCGCTCATGATCCAGAGGGGACACGTCGGTGGGCCGGATGTGTTCCCAGGACTGGAGTTGGGGATGCCAGTAGGACAGCACCGGCCGGATCGCGTAGTTGACCATCACGACGAGGAGGTAGCCGAGGTTGTACGACCCGTCGCGCCGGGGTTCGGCGACCTGCGGGCCGTAGCGGCGCAGCACCTCACGGACAGTGCCGAAGAGCGAGTACAGACTCGACATCGCCTCGCGCAGGAGGCCGTTCTCTAGCGGCACGGCGGCGGCACGAGTGATCAACTCGACGTAGAGCTCCCACGCGGCGGCGCGTTCGGCGTCGTTGGGTTCCCATGTCCCGGTCACGGCCAGCACCTTCAAGTCCAGTTTGACCTGGACGCTCTTCGGCGGACGAACCATCACTGCTCCCGTTCGTGAGTGGAGTCGAGTCGAGTTGAGTCGATTTATCCGGATCTGCGCTATTGCTCCGCTGCCTCCTCCAGGCGGCCTGCTTGCTCGTCTTCGCCGATCTGGCGCAGGTTGATGGCGAGGTTGCGGGCGGCGTTGAGGGTGTCGGGGTGGTCGTCGCCAAGGATGCGTCGGTAGCTGGCGAGAGTGTCTTCGTAGAGCTGGCGGGCTTGTTGGTGTTCGCCGAGGCCGGCCAGGTCGTTGGCGAGGTTGTTGGCGGCGTTGAGGGTGTCGGGGTGGTCGTCGCCGAGGAGGCGTCGTCGGCGGTCCAAGGTGTCTTCGTGGAGTTCGCGGGCTTGTTGGTGTTCGCCGAGGTCGGCCAGGTCGTTGGCGAGGCTGTTAGCGGAGGCGAGGGTGTGGGGATGGTCGTCGCCGAGGGTGCGTCGGCGGCGGTCCAAGGTGTCTTCGTGGAGTTCGCGGGCTTGTTGGTGTTCGCCGAGGTCGGCCAGGTCGTTGGCGAGGTTGTTGGCGGAGCCGAGGGTGTCGGGGTGGTCGTTGCCATGGAGGCGTCGGTGGCGGATCAGGGTGTCTTCGTCGAGTTGGCGGGCTTGTTGGTGTTCGCCGAGTGCGCGTAGGTCGTTGGCGAGGCGGGTGGCGGAGGCGAGGGTGTCAGGGTGATCGTCGCCGAGGGTGCGTCGGCGGTGAGCCAGGCTGTCTTCGTCGAGATCGCGGGCTTGCTGGTAGTGGCCGAGCTGGCGGTGGGCGTAAGCGAGCAGGGTCGAGGCGGCGAGGGTGGTGAAGTCGTCGGGGCCGTGTCGTTGGTGCCATGCGGTGTGCAGGTGTTCGGCCAGGGGCAGAGCGGTGCGGGCGTCTCCGCGGGCGAGTAGATGCCAGGTGGCGCGGTAAGTGAGCCAGCGCAGGTCGGTGTTGTCGGTGGTGGCGGGATCGCAGGCGAGGATGTGCGGGAGCAGCAGGCTCCAGCGGGGCCACCCTGCTGGGTTGGTGCCGTTATCAGGTCGGGCGGCGATAAGGAGTTGCTCGACGATGTCCCGATGGGGTCCGGTGTCGGTGTCGCGCAGGATCGCTTGGGTGAGGCGGTGCAGTTGCAGCCCGTCCGGGGTGGCGCGGGCGAGGCCGTAGCGGGTCAGACGCCCGGCGGCACGGGCCAGTGCAAGCGGGCTGCCGGCCACAGCGGCGAGGTCGGCGGGCAACGGCCCTCTGAACAGGTCGAGGGGGATCGGCTCGGGAGCGAAATAGGCGCACAGGGTGAGCAGTTGCCGGGCGGCAGGGTCGTCGGCGGCGAGCCGGTCGGCGGCCACGGTGACAGCCGCGGCCAGGGGCAGGGGATAGCCGGCCGGGACCTGGTCGCTGGTGAACAACTCGGCGGCGTGCTCGGCGAGCATGGTGAGGTAGGCCTCGACCGGCACCGCCGTCTCGGCGAGCAGGTCCGCAGCCTGCGCGATAGCCAGCGGCAAGTCACCCAGGGCCTCGGCGAGCCGGTCGACATCACCGTCGGCGAGGTGCGGCAGGTTGGCGCTGAGCAGCGCTGCCGACTCGGCCCGGGCGAAGACGTCCACGCTCACCGTCCGCGCCACCCCCGACCAGGTCGGGTTGCGGGAGGTCACGAGCACATGGGCGGGGCCGCCCGGCAGCCACGGGTGGATGTCCTCCCGCTTCTCGGCGTTGTCGAAGATCAACAGAACGCGGTCGCGGCTTCGCAGGTGCGCCTGGATCGCCTCGACCCCGGTGGCGACCCCCGTCTCCTTGGCGACGAGCCCGGCGGCGACGGCGAGCCCGGCGAGCTGCTCGCCGATCAGCTCGGCCTGCTCGCTGGAGATCCACCACACCAGCTCGTACTCGCCCGCGAAGCGGTGGGCGTACTCGATCGCGAGCTGGGTTTTGCCGACGCCGCCCATACCGTGCAGCGCCTGCACCAGGACGCGGCTGCCGCCCAGCAGTCCCTCGCGCACGTTGACGATCATCCGGTCGCGGCCGGTGAAGGCCGCGTTCCGCGGCGGCACGTTCCAGACGGACGGCACCGACCCGGGCAGCCGCGGTCGGGAGCCGGGCGGCGGACCGGAGCCGGGCGGCGGCGGCTTCGGCCGGCTCGCGGCGGGGAACTCCGGCCGTTCGTCCGGGCGCTGCTTGCCCCGGACGGCGCCCACCAGCCGCGCCCGCGCGTCATCCTCGGACAGGTCGAAGACATCGACGCTGAGCAGCGGCCGATACAGCAGCGGCGGCGTCACCTGCTCGATCCGGATCGGCAGCAGGCGCTTTCGTGCCGGGCTGCGGTCGGCCAGCAACGCCGTCAGCTCGGGCGTCGTATGCCGTTCCGGCTCGAAGTAGGCCTGCGAGAACAGCGCCACCATGCGCTCCGCGCGTTCCAGCGCGTCGCGCATCTTCTCGACGAAGTTCTCGCCGATCTCCCAGTCCCAGTAGTCCAGCTCGACGGTGTATCCGGCGTCGATCAGCTCCCAGGCGACCCACTCGGCCCACGCCCGGTCCCGGCCGGCGTGGCTGACGAACAGATCAACCCGCTTCCCATCAGCAGGCCGTCCGGCGAAGGGATCCACAGGTCCACTGTGCCCGGATGTTTCCCGCTCGGCGACCGCCGAACGAGCGAGTTTTCAGCACCCGGTAACTGTGCTATCGCGGGTGGCGGCGCAGCCGGCGCAGGGCCAGGGCGAGCTGCAGGCGCAGGCGGCCCTGTGGTTCGCGGACGTTCCAGCCCAGCAGCTGCTCCGCGTGGATGATCCTGTCCTGCAGCGTCGAGTGGTGCACCCGCAGCGCCGTCGCCGCCGCGCGCAGGCTGATGCTCGCCGCCGTCGTGTGCAGGGTGGTCAGCATCCAGGGCGCCGCCGCCGACGCGTGCTCCAGTGCCTTCACGTCCGGTGCGGCCGACTGGTCGCCCACCTCGGCCAGCAATGCCAGGCTGCCCAGCTCCGCGGCGTGCACCACCTGCGGGCCCGGGTCCTCGTCCGTGCCCTCCGCCGCGAAGCGCAGCGCCACCTTCGCCGCTGCCCAGGACGCTGGCAGGTCCAGGATCGCCGCCGTCGGCCCGACTCCGGCCCGGCCCGGCAGATCCGGCACCGGTCCGGACAGCACCCGGATCTCCGCGGGCAGGGCGATCGCGTACGCCGAATCCGCCAGACCCAGGCGGCGGCCCGCTTGCAGCCGTACGTCCGCCGGAGCCGACGCGTCCACGATCAGCTCGGCCGATGCCGGGTCGGCCGTGGCCGCGCGGCCACGGGTCCGGTCCAGGACCGCCCGGGCCGCGCTCGCCGCCCGTTCCAGGATCATCGCCTCGACCGGGCCCGCCGGCCCGGCCCGCTCCAGCCGGAGCGTCGCCGAGCCGGCGGTGGCGGACATCCAGTTTTGCTGCGGCGCCTCGTCCTGCCAGGCGCTGACGCCGGCCGCGGTGACCCGGATCCGCACCCGGCGCTCGTCGTCCGTCAGGCGGGCCGGGCAGTCGGCGAGCACGGCCGCGCCGCGCACGATCGGCTGCAGGCCGGCGCGGGCCTCCACCAGGCCGTCGAAGTATGCGATGACCCGCAGCGCCGCGCCCGCGTCGGCGTCGAGCGCGGCCAGCCGGACGGCGAGGTCCTTCATGCCCCGAGGTTAGAGGTCCAGCAGGCGGTGCAGCCAGCGAACCCGGGCGGCCTTCGCCTCCTGGGAGATCGCCGCCTGCGGCGCCAACACGTCGAAGCCGTGGAAGCCGCCCGGCCAGACGTGCAGCTCGGCGCGCCCGCCGGCCTGCCAGATCCGGTTCGCGTACGCCACGTCCTCGTCGCGGAACGTCTCCGCGGAGCCCACGTCGATGAAGGCCGGCGGCAGGCCGGACAGGTCCGTTTCCCGGGCCGGCGCCGCGTACGGGGACACGTCCGGCCCGCCGCGCGCCGCGCCGAGCAGGGCCGTCCAGCCGGTGTCGTTGGCGGCGGCGTCCCAGATGCCCCGGCCGGCCATCTGCCGGGAGGAGAACGTGTCGTTGCGGTCGTCCAGCATCGGACAGATCAGCATCTGGCCGGCCAGCGCCGGTCCGCCGTTGTCCCGGGACATCAGGGCCAGCGCAGCGGTGAGGCCGCCGCCCGCGCTGCCGCCCGCCACGATCAGCCGGCCGGGCTCATATCCCAGCTCGGCCGCGTGCTCGGCGGTCCAGGCCAGCCCGGCGTAGCAGTCGTTGATCGGGCCTGGGTGCGGGGTCTCCGGTGCCAGCCGGTACTCCACCGAGACCACCACCAGGCCGAACTCCTCGGCCCACCCCAGCATGTCGGCCACACCTGTGCGGTTGTCGCCGATGATCATGCCGCCGCCGTGGGTGTAGTAGAGGCAGCCCAGGGTGCCGGCGACCGTTGTCGGCTTCACGATCAGCAGCGAGATGTCGGGATCGCCGTCGAGACCAGGCACCTGGCGCTGCTCGACGGTGAACTTGCCGTCGCCGCGCAGCTCGTCGTCGGTCACCCTGGCCATCAGGCTGCCCGCCCGCATGGCGGGAATCAGGTCCGCGGACAGCACGGCGGGCAACATCTCGGTGATGGCCGGCAGGGCCGCCCCGAGTTCCGGGTCGAACGGTGGCGGCGTCAACTCCACGGACAGCGTCATGAGTGGGTCCTCTCAGTTCGATTCGAGAAGATCACGGCCAGGTGACCTCTGTCACCAGAATGAGATGCGCCGGACCCGGCGGCGGGTGCCATCCGGCGGAAACTACCCGCCATCCGGCGGGTACGCCGACAGCGAAACCAGCCCTTGCGGGTCGGCATCGCCCCGCCGCGACGACCAGAATCGCGCCATGGCCGACTTCGCGCTCCAGGCGCAGCCCACCGACGCCGCCGACTGGCTCGATCTCGCCCGCCGCGCCGAGGCGGCCGGCTTCGACACGCTGCTCGCCGCCGACCATCCCGGGGCCTGCGCGGCGCCGTTCGTGGCGCTGGCCGCCGCGGCCGCGGTCACCACCACCCTCAGGCTGGGGTCGTATGTCTCCAACGCCGCCGTCCGGGAGCCGATCCTGCTGGCGACCGACGTGGCGACCCTGGACGTGATCTCCGGTGGCCGGGCCCTGCTCGGCCTCGGCGCCGGGCACACACCCGCCGAGTGGGACGCGATCGGCCAGGTCCGCCCCGGCGTGCGCGGCCGGGTCGACCGGTGCATCGCCGTCGCCGAGGCCACGACCCGGCTGCTGGCGGGCGAAAAGGTCACCATGGCCACGCCCGAACTGACGATGCTCAACGCGCTGCTGGAGAAGCCGCGGCCGGTGCAGGAGCGGGTCCCGCTGCTGATCGGCACGGCGAATTCGCGGCTGCTGCGCTGGGCGGGCGAGCACGCCGACATCGTGGGGCTGACCGGTTTCGGCCGCACCAAGGCCGACGGGCACCAGCACGAGGCCCGCTGGCGGCTGGCCGACATCGACGCGCAGGTTGCCCTGGCGCGGTCGGGTGGCGACGCCACGCTGGAGGCGCTGGTGCAGACCGTGGAGGTCACCGACGACGCGGAGGCGTCCCTCGCCGAACACGCCGAGCGACTGTCGATGAGCGTCGATGAGCTGCGGCAGGTGCCGTTCCTGCTGGTGGGCACGGCCGAGGAGATCGTCGCGGCGGTGCGGGGTCATCGCGAGCGGTGGGGGATCAGCCGCTATGCCGTGCGCCGGGCCGGCCTGGACGCGCTCGGCCCGCTGCTGCCGCGCCTGGCGGAGGTGTAGCGCCCTACTCCGCGAAGAGGAACTGCTCGACCTCGGCCCGGTATTCGACGTAGATCTGCCGGTAGCGCTTCAGGGCCCGGGCCGAGTCGCCGGCCTCGAGGCACTCCAGGATCTCGTCGTGGCCGGTGATCCAGACCTCCCAGAGGTTGCTCTCCGCACCCATCGCCAGGATCCGCAGCGTGCGGGCCACCACCAGGTCGACCATGGCCTGCAACTCGCGGTTGCCGCTGGCCAGGATGACGATGGCGCTGAAGTCGGCGCCGGCCGCACCGGCCGCCAGCACGTTGCCGGCGCGCAGCGCCTCGACGAACTCCTTCTGCCGCTGGCGCATCAGATCGATGTGGCAGGCGGTCAGGCTCTCCACGCCCCACTCGAAGCCCGCGCAGGCCAGCACGCCCATCACGTCGATCAGTTCGAGGGCGCTCTTCTGGGTGATCTTGGTGACGTGCCGGGTGCGGTTGGGCGCGATGTCGATGAGCCCCTCGACCGAGAGCTGGGCGATGGCCTCGCGCACCGGGGTGATGCTGACGCCCAGGCGCGCCGCCAGCTCGGCGTCCTTGATGAGGGTGCCGGGGGGCAACTCGCTGGTGACGATCTCGTTACGGAGCTGTTGAACGACCGCGGCAGTGCGAGTCGGAGGCACCGTGTAGGGCATACCGGCAGCCTACCCACAGTGATGATCGACAGCTGACCGTACCCAGGCGGGCTTTCCGTCGTCATGCTGAACGCGTGGCCGACGCCGTACCCATGATCGATCTCGACGCGACCCCGCGCGCGCAGCCGGGATCGGCGTCGCTGCGGCTCGGGCTCGGCGCCCCGCGCCCGGTCCGGCTCCTCGGTCTGCTGGTCGCGGTGCTGGTCACGCTCGCCGCGGCCGCGCCGCCGGAGCGGACGATGCGGCCCATCCTGGCGGCCGGCGGCACGGCCGCCGCGGCCTTCACCCTCGGATCCGACGCGCTCTACACCGCGACCTTCGGCGCAAACCCCGAGAGCGAGTCGGGCATCCGACGGTACGAGCTGCCCGGCGGTGAGCAACTCTGGGCGACATCCCTGCCACAGAACGTGCAGAACCTGACCCTCGACGGCGGGGTGCTGCTGGCCCGCTCCGGCACCGCACCGCGGATGTCGTTCCTCGACGCCACCGAGGGCAAGGTGCTGTGGCAGCTCGACGAGCCGACCGCCGCGGTGACCACCCTGAGCCGTGGGCGCGCGCTGGTGCGGATCGACACCGAGGACGGGCGTACGGAGCTCAGGGTCGCCTCCGCCCGCACCGGCGCGACGATCTGGAGCCGGGTCCTCGACGACGTCGGTGAGATCCTCAACGACGACCCCGACCGGATCGTGGTCCTCGGGGTCGGCGGCCACGTGACCACGCTGCAGTTCGCCGACGGCTCCGTGCTCGGCGAGGGCGAGCTCGGGGTGCGGCTGCCGAGGGAGTCGGCGGGCACGTTCCAGGCGAACTTCATGGGCGTCACCGTCGCCGGCGACCAGTTGTACCTGTCGCGGCGCGACCGGGGGCGGACTTCGCTGACCGCGTACCGGTTGCCCGAACTGACCCCGCGGTGGCGCACCAGCGGCGGCCCGACCGGTTTTGTGCACGACTGCGGACCGGTCCTCTGCATCTCCGACAACCGCTGGGTGAGCGGGCTCGACCCGAGCGACGGCTCCGTGCGCTGGTCCGATCCGGCCTGGAGCAACGCGGTCGAGCGGGGCGACGGCACCCTGCTCGCCTACGACCAGCAGGAGAACCCGGAGTCGGCGATCCTCGACGCGCGCACCGGGGCGCTGCGGCGCGAGCTCGGCCGCACGATCACGGTCGGCGGGCTGGAACTGCGCGAGGACAGCAAGGTCGCGGGCCGGACCTGGGTCGCGGTCGCCGACGCCGCGGACGGCACGGTGCACACCGTCGGCTCGATGCAGACCGGCGCGCCGTACGGCTGCCTGGTCCAGCGTCCGTACCTGGCGTGCCCGACGTCGGCCGGCCCGACGACGGTCTGGCAGATCCCCTGACCGTCACTTCTCCCGCGTGTTGGTCAGTGCCAATGGCTCGTTGAGGTCGGCCGGGGCGTTCCATTTCTGCAGTTCGGACTTGCTGCAGACGGCGACCTTGACCTTCGCGGTGCCGTCGTAGTGCGTGTCGGGGCTGGTCACCGTCAGGTCTGTCGGGGTGAGGCAATAGCCGTACGAGTCCATGATGCGATAGCTGGTCGTGTAGTTGTCGGTGTCGCCCATGACGTACCAGTTCAGGCTGGGGTCGGTCAGCGTGCCCGCGCCGCACGCCCCCATCGTGACGTACATGCCGGCAGCGATGGAACCGGGGCTCTTGAGGCAGTATCCGGAGCCGGGCGACCGGATGGGCTTCGGTACCGCGCCGACCATGGTGGTCAACTGCGCCGGGATGGTCCATTTCTGGTTCGACGGGACGTTCCCGTCGGGTGACTGCTTGCAGAACCACACGATCATGTAGAGCGCATTCATGTTGAAACCGGTGATGTCCAGGCAGCGGCTGAACTGCTTGTAGTTCACCAGCTGGCCGACCTTCGCCGAGGCCATCCCGGCGCCGACCCCGGTCTGCGGCCGGAAGTTGCGGACATTGTCGCCGCCGCCGCACCCGCCCAGCACGATGTCGCTGCCGGCGGCGCCGGGCGACTTGAGGTTCAGGCAGAAGTCGCCGAGATAGACCTGGTTCTCCCGGGTGCTGGCGAAGTTGGAGGTGTCGTTGAGGCTCCACTGCTGCTTCGGCGCCAGGCCCAGGCAGGGCTGGAACACCGCGGCGTCACCGGTCTGGCGCGGGTAGGGGACCTCGATGCACATGCCGGTCTGCGCGTCCGAGGTCTCGGACCCGACCAGCTTGATGTTCAGATCCGAGGTGTAGGCGAACCGCTGGTCGCTGCTCCCGCCCGCCTTGCACAGCTGCATCTTCACCCGGGATCCGGCGACCGGTGACGCGTCCGGGCCGGCGTCCATGCACAGCGGATTGACGGCGGGCGCGGCGAGCTGCATCGCACCGCCGGTGATGTTCTCGTTGGTGGTCTTGAAGGTGTAGGTCGCCTCGACGGTGCGGGTGCCGGGGCTGCCGGCGGCGAGCGAGCCGGTGGTGCGGCCACCGGTGGCGGACAGGGTGGCGGTGACCGGCACGTAGATCGGCGGGCAGGCCTGCGGCTCGGGCTCGCTGGCGTCGTCGCCGAGCTTGTAGTAGGTGATCGTCACCTGGTAGCTCCAGCCCGAGCCCGCGCTGCCCTTCATAGTGCAGGGCGGCAACAGCTCCAGATCGCCGGCGCCGCTGGTGCCGATGGCACCGCGCAGGTGACCGAGCGCCATGTCGAGGCCGGCCTGGGCGGCCTGCAGTTCCTGCGTGCGGCCGGAGACGGCCCGGGTGCCGCCGATCTGGGTCACGACCACGGGTACGAGCGCCGCACTCACCAGGATGCCGACGAGGGTGACCAGCATGGCCAGGGCCATCGAGCCGCGGTCGGAGCGGGTGGCGGTGCTCATCACTATGGTCTCCCTTCGCTGCACGTGTGGGTGGCCGGGGTGCTGCGGGAGGTGTTGAGGGCGGTGAACGTCGTGTCGACGGTGGCCGTGCTGGTGCCTACCTTGGCGGTCAACCGCACGATCAACCGCTGGAAGTCCGGGGTGAGCGGGGGGACCGGAGTGTCGCCGTGGTCGGTGGTGGACTCGCCGGCCCGCTGCCGGTCGAAAGGCAGGCCGTCGGTGAGCAACTGGGAGGCGATCGTCTGGTCCGGCCGGTTCTTCACGGTCGGTGCGCCGGGCGTCCACCGGATCAGCTGCAGCACGCCCCGGCCGTCGGTCTCGTTGTCCTTGGGCACGGACAGGTCGGTCGCCAGCCGGAGCTGCAGGCACTCCGTGCCGTCGGAGGAGGCGAACTCCACGTACCAGGGTGCGGTGGCGGCGGTACCCACCTTGCCCGGCTCGGCGATCCAGGACGCGTATCGCAGCTCGCGGTCGATCCGCTGGAAGGCCAGCTGCAGCTGCGACTGCACGGCCGCGGCCGACTCCACCCGCCCGCTGGTCTGGAAGATCTGCAGGATGGCGGTGGTGAAGACGACCATGAGCACGCTCACCAGGCCCGACGTCACGACGACCTCGACCAGCGAGAAGCCGGCCTCGTCGCGACGCGCACGGCGTTCGCGGTGGTTCACGGGGTCACCGTCCAGACGAACATCGAGTTCGCCACCCCGCCGGTGTTGTCCGTCGCGGTGATTTTGACGAGGTACGTGCCGACTGCGCCCGGCTTCCCGCCGAACACCCCGGCGGAGCTGAAGGTGACACCGCCCGGTAGGCCGGTGGCGGACCAGGTACGGCCCGCGGCGCCCTGCGCATTGCCTCTGTTGCCGGCCGCGTTCGGCGGAAGCGAGCCACTGATCTTGCTGGTCAGATCACCGAGCGGGCTGGTGATCCTGAGGTCGTTGCTCAGCGGTGTCACGTCCCACACGACGGTGATCGTTCCGATGCGGCCGGTGCTGTCCGTGGCGACGGCGGTCATGACGTACCGGGTGCCGTGGGTCGCGGTTCCGGTCACCACGCCCGCCGAGCTCATGGTGAGGCCGTCGGGCAGGCCGGTCGCCTGCCAGGTGTAGGGCCCCACGCCGCCGGACGCCGACAGGCTGAAGCCTGCGGGGCTCGAGCCCCTGGCCAAGGTCTGCGCACCCGAACTGGTCACCTGGAACGGTGTGAGCACACGCCAGCCGAACGTCACCGGCGCGGTCTTCTTGCCGGCGTCCGTGACGGTCACCGTGACGGGCTGCGTGGTCTGCGCGGTGGTCGGTGTGCCGGAGATCACGCCCGTCGTTGCGTTGATCGACAGTCCGGCCGGCAGGCCGGTCGCCGACCAGGTCTGCGGGCTGCTTCCACCGGTGACGGCGATCGACAGCGAGACTGCGATGCCGACGTGGCTGGTCTGGTCGCCGGGGCTGGTCAGGACGGGTGGCTGGGTGATGACCCAGGTGAATACGACGTCGTCGGTCTTGTTGTCCCGGTCCTTCACCACGACCGTGACCGAGGGGTACGACCCGGCGGTGGTCGGGGTGCCGGAGATGACGCCGGTGCTGGACGCCATGCTGAGGCCCGGCGGCAGCCCGGTCGCCGTCCAGGTCCGCGGTAGCCAGCCGCCGGTGGCGGTGAGCGGCAGGCTGACCGCGTCACCGACGTAGCTGACCTGGTTGCCGGGGGCGCTGATCGTGGGCGGCGGCCGCTTGATGTCGAAGATCGGATCCTTGCCGGGGCTGAGCAGGGTGGAGGCCACATAGGCGCAGACCCCCGCCTGGCACGACCCCTGCACCATGGACGAGGCGACGTCCCAGGTCACCGCGACCACGACCCGGAAGAGCGCCACGTCGGTGGAATTCACCAGGGCGGGGGCGCAGTCCGCCACGACGATCGTGGTCTGGGTGGGATCGGTCCTGGGCTGCCAGCAGTTGCCGACGTACCAGTGCTGTTCGTACGCGACCCCGGAGATCGTGACGACGTTGGGCACGGTCGGCAACGGCGCCGCGGACCCGGCACCGGCGACCGCGCCAGTGTCCCAAGCCTGCTGCATCGTCGTCAGGTAGCCGCCCACCGGCCCGGCGGCCGCCGCCCACTGTGCGTCCGTCGCCTGCTTGCTCCGGCCGGACAGCAGCGACGACGGCTTCAGCGCGCGGGCCCGTTCGAGGGCGTCGTTGGCGATCTCGACCGCGGCCTGCTCCCCGCGCTGCTGTGCCATCACCACCACGGTCTTGACGAGGAAGGGCGCCATCGCGGTCATCACGGTGCCGATCACCGCGAAGGCGACGATCACCTCGACCAGCGACAGGCCGCCGTCGCCATCCCCGCGAAGGCGCGGGTCACCCGCCCGGGCCGCCTTACGCGGCCCGGGGCGCATCGCGCTGATGGCTCGATCGGTCGGCATACCCTTCCGTTCCTTGGAGTCGGGCCGTGCACTTCCCGGTTCGCCCTGCTATCGGCCACGGCCGCGGGCGGTTGAGCTCTTCGGCGGGCTCACGCCGCCGGATCGGTCTCCACCAGCGACCGCCGGTCGACGCCGGCCTCGTCGAGGATGCGCTCGACCGCGGCGATCGAGAGCCAGTCGACGACGTCCTCGCCGTGCACGATCCGGTACCACCGGGTCTGCCCGCGGCGCACGATCTCCACCCGCCAGGCGCCGTCCGGCGTCCGCATGGCGCCTTCGACGTGCTCCACGCTCAGTCCGTGGTGACGGTCGGGACCCCGGCCCCGACCGGGGGTGCCACGAAGACCTTCACGGACAGGCTGAGACTCATCACCCGCGCCGCACTCGTGACCTCGCCGCCTCCGCCGCTCAGGCCGGCGGTCTGCACCAGCACCGCCCGCTTCAGGCCGGAGCCCTGCAACTGGTCGAGGAAGGCGCTGAGCTGGGCGACGGTGCCGTCCGCGGTGAGCTGGATCGGCAGCGACCAGACACCGGGCAGGGTCTTCTCCTCCGCCGGCATGCCGACGGTGATGCCGCTGACGTCGACCTTGGCCGCGGTGCCGGACGCCTGCAGCTGGCGCAGGAACGCCGGCACGCCGGGGCCGGCGGGCAGCGCCGCGAGGCGGGCGTCCCGGGTCCGGGTGAGTTGGTCGATCTTGGTTTGGGCGACCGCCAACTCGGCGGTCCGCTTGCGCAGTAGGACGGCCTGGGTTTCGGCCGTGCCGGTCTGCTCCCGGAGTTCGGTGGCCTCGGTGCGCTGCGGGTCGACCAGCCACAGCCAGGTGACGACCACGAGCAGGGCGACGACGGTCGCGCCGGCGATCAACCACAGCCGGTCGGCGTGCCGGGCGCGCATCACTTGCCTCCCGCGGTCTTGCACGGGCCGGTGAACCGGCCGCAGAGCGCCGTCTGGGTGATGTCGACGGTGAGGCTGAACGTGACCCCGGACTGCTCACTCTTCGCCACGTTGGTGATGTACGGGTTCGTCACCACGGTCTCCCTCGCCAGGGCGTCGACGTACGCGGCGACAGCCTGCTTGTCCGGCCCGGATCCGGTCACCGTGAGGCTGCCGATCGTGGTCGTGTTGTTCGTGTCCGGCAGGGTGTTGACCGCGGACGACCCGGTGCCGTCCGCGCCGATGAGCTGGCCGTTCACCCCGTCGACCCGGATGTCGGACGGGATGCCGGCGCTGCGGATCGTATCCAGCAGCGCGCTCCAGTCGAGATCGTTCGACATCACGGCCTTGAGCTGGCCGTCGAGCGTCGTGATCTCGTCCTTTACCCGGACCGTCGGGGAGAATTCCTGCTGTTTGCGCCGCAGGTCGACGACCGTGGTGGTGGCGGCGTCGAGGTCGTTCTGGGCGGCCTGCTTGTCCCGGTACGCCAGGGCGAACCAGGCCGCGCACAGGCCGGCGACGAGGACGACCACCACGACCACCAGGACCAGGGCCCGGCGGGCCCGGCGCGCGGCGATGGTCTCCTCGGGCAGCAGGCTCGCCGAGATCATCGGGATCCGGTTGGCCCGCTGCGGGGACACGGCCGGATCGATCGGGAGCAGGGTCGTGGCCATCAGGCTACCGCTCCCAGGGTCAGGCCGATCGAGACGGCCGCCGACGGCACGAAGCTCTCGAATCCGCGCTGCCGGGCCGCCCTCGTGTCGCGCAGCCGGCCGGCGGTGTCGGCGTACATGACCTGGACGCCGAGTTGCTGCTGGATGTGCTCGGCCAGGCCGGGCATCAGGGAGCTGCCGCCGCAGAGCGAGACCCGGGTGACCTGCTTCTGCCGCTCGCCGGAGGCCAGGTAGGTGAACGAACTGCGCAACTCGTTGACGAGCGGGCGGATCGCGTCGGCGACCGCGGGCCCGGAATCCGGCCGGTCGTCGCCGTGCAGGCCATAGCGGCACTTGAGCGCCTCGGCCTCCGGTGGCGTGATGTCCAGCCGGGTGGCGATGCTGGCGGTGACCTCGACGCCGCCGCGCGGCACGGTACGGACGATCAGCGGCTCGCCGTCGGCGTGCACGACCACGCTGGTGACCTCAGCGCCGATGTCGACGATGGCCTCGACCTGGGAATCCAGCCGGGAGGCGGCGCGCAGCATCGCGAACGAGGCCAGGTCGACGTTGACGACCCGCAGCCCGGCCTTCTCGACGGCCTCCACCAGCGACATGACGGCGTCCTTGGGCATGGCGATGAGCAGCCCCCGTACGGTCGGGTTGTCGCCCGGCTCCTCCAGCGGGCGGAAGTCCAGCAGCGAGCGCTCGACCGCCAGCGGCAGCATGTCGCGCACCTGGAACGGCAGCGACCGGCGCATCTCCTTGGCCGGGAGGTTGGAGACCGACGTCTCGCGGACCACCAGTTGCGGGTTGGTGACGCCGAGCATCACCTTCCGGGTGTTGAACTTGCAGGCGGCCCAGAGCTGCTTGAGCGCCGAGGTGACCGCGAGCGGGTCGGTGAGCATGCCGCCCTGCACGGTGCCGGGCGGCAGCGGCACCTGGCCGAAGTTGGTCAGGGAGTATTCGTCCCGCGCGCGGCGGACCTCCACGGCGCGGATGGACGACGAGCCGATGTCCAGCCCGATCGGATTGACGCCAGCCATCGGTTTCCTCCTCAGGCGGTGGGGGTGAGCAGGGTCGCGTACCAGTCGGTGATCGGCACCGCGGCGAAGACGGCCAGGAACGCGCCGGCGAGCATGTACGGGCCGAACGGGATCCGGCTCTTGCGGCCCGCCAGCCGGGTCGCCATCAGCACCACGCCGACGACGCCGCCGAGCAGGAACGCCGCGAACGCGCCGACCGCGACCGCGCCCCAGCCGAGCCAGCCGAGGTAGAAGCCGAGCAGCGGAGCGAGTTTGACGTCGCCGCCGCCCATCCCGCCGAGCTGGGCGAGCCCGCGATAGCAGGCCCACAGCAGCACCGCGGCGGCGAGCCCGCGCACGATCGGGGCCACGCCGTCGCCCAGCAGCGCGGCCGGCACCAGCAGGGCCGCCGCGACCAGATAGGACGGCAGCACGATGGCGTTCGGCAGCCGCATCACGTCGAGGTCGATGAGCGCGAGCGCGATCGCGATCGCGGCCAGGTAGAGGTAGGCGGGCAGGGCCCAGGAGAGGCCGAACTTCGCGGCCACGGCCACGAAGAGCGCCGCGGTGCCGGCCTCGACCAGCGGATAACGGACGCTGATCGAGGTACGGCAGTCGGCGCACCGGCCGCGCAGCAGCAGCCAGCCGAGCACCGGCACGTTGTGCCGGTTGCGGATCGTCGCGCCGCACCGCGGGCAATGCGAGCCGGGCCGGACCAGGGACTCGTCCCGGGGGACCCGGTGGATCACCACGTTCAGGAACGAACCGATCGCGAGACCGAGCAGGGCCACGATGCCGAACAGCATGGGCTGGGGCACGGCGGACCTCCTCGGTCTCGTCGACGGGTGGGTTCGGGTGGGATCAGGAGGTGAGAGTGGCGCAGTCCGCGACCGCGGGGCTGGCGCCGGTGGCGGGCTTGACGGAACCGCCCTTTGAGCTGTCGTACAGGTAGACCTTGCCGGTGCCGCCGCTGTTGGTGGCGCAGATCTTGTAGCTGCCGGCCGTGCCGGCCAGGGCGGTCAGGTGGTAGACCATCGTGGTGTTGTCCGACAGCGTGACGTGCTTGGTGGCCGAGGCAGGGGTGTCGAGGCTGAAGCTCGCGGTCTGCGAGGCGACGGTAGCCGGGTACTTGTTGCCGTTGTCGGTGTACCACTGCTCGACCGCGCTGACCGCGCCGCGCACGTCGGACTGGGCCGACTTGTCGGCCGCGCCCTGGCGGTAGTTGAGGTAGACCGGGACGGCGATGGCGACCAGCACGCCGATGATGACCACGACCACCAGGAGCTCGATGAGGGTGAAGCCCTCATCCTGCTTCTTGGCGCGCATCCGGCTGATGATGTCCTGCATTGGGAGTGCCTCCAGTGGCGTCAGGGGTGGGGCAGGTTTGGCACGGGCTCGGGTGCCCGACGTCGACCGGAGACCGGTCGCTTTCTCCAGGCGTCAGTTGCCCTGGATGTTCTGGTAGATGGTGAACATCGGTAGGTACAGACAGATCACCATTCCGCCGACCACGGACCCCATGACGAGGACCATGATCGGTTCGATCGAAGCGGTCAGGGACTCGGCGGCGCTGTCGACTTCCCTGTCATAGAAATCGGCAACCTTGTCGAGCATCTGACTGATTTGACCGCTTTCTTCGCCCACTTCGATCATCTGCGTGACCATCTCGGGGAAGACCTTGTGGTGGCGCATGGCCGAGGACATCGGCTGCCCGTCGCGTACGGCCGACTGGACGTCGCGCATGGCGATCGTGATGACCTCGTTGCCCGTGGTCTCGCCGACCACGGCGAGCGCCTGCATGACGGGCACGCCCACGTTGAGCAGCAGGCCCAGGTTGCGCGAGAACCGGCTCATCGCGAGCTTGCGGAAGAGCGGCCCGAAGACCGGCACGCCCAGCTTCAGCTTGTCGACCTGCAGCCGGAAGTTCTCGCTGCTGCGCAACTTCCGCTTGTAGCCGATCGACCCGCCGATCCCGAGGGTGAGCGCCAGCGGCCCGATCCACCACATGTTGTGGCTGGTGTCGACCAGGAACTGGGTGATCGCCGGCAGTTTGCCGCCCAGATTCTTGAACATCGCCTCGAAGATCGGGACGATGAAGATCAGTACGGCCGCGATCATCACGAAGGTGAACGCCAGCACGATCGCGGGGTAGGTCAGCGCGCCCTTGATCTTGCCGCGCAGCGCGGTGTCCTTCTCCAGGCTGGCCGCGATCTGCTCCAGGGCCTGGTCGATCATGCCGCCCGCCTCGCCGGCCCGGACCATGGCGACCATCAGGCGCGGGAACACCTTGTCGTGCTTGGCCATGGCCGAGGAGAGCGAAACGCCACCCGCGACGTCCGTACGCATGTCGCCGGTTGCCTTCTTGAGCGAGGTCGCGGTGGTCTGATCCTCGAGGATCGACAGCGAGCGCAGCAGCGACATGCCCGACGCGGTCATGGTGGAGAACTGCCGGGCGAAGACCGCCAGATCCTTCAGCTTGGTCCGGTTGCCCATGCCGGGGATCTTGATGTCCATGTTGAGGCCCTGGCCGGCCTGGCTCAGCTCCAGCGGGGTCTCGCCGCGCTGCCGCAGCATGTGCGTGGCCGCGGTCTCGTTCGCCGCCTCGACTGTGCCCTTGGTCTTGCGGCCCTGGGCGTCGATGCTGTTGTAGTGGAAGGTCTTGGTGGCCGGCATGTCACATCCGTCCGATCAGGCGCTTGAGCTCTTCCTGGGAATGGCAGATCTCGAGGGCGGCCTGCATGGAGACCACGCCCTCGCGGATGCGCTCGGCCAGGTGCTGGTCGAACGCCAACATGCCGTCGTTGCCGCCGGCCTGCATGAACGATGGGATCTGGTGCGACTTGCCCTCCCGGATCAGGCTCCGGATGGCCGGCGTCGCGGTGAGGATCTCGCAGATCACGGCCCGGCCCTTGCCGTCGGCGCGCGGCGCCAGCGCCTGCGTGACGACGCCCTGCAGGCTCGCCGCGAGCTGCGCGCGGATCTGCAACTGCTGGTGCGGCGGGAAGATGTCGATGACCCGGTCGATCGTCTGGGTCGCGCTCTGCGTGTGCAGGGTCGCCAGTACGAGGTGACCGGTCTCCGCGGCGGTCAGCGCCGTCGCGGTCGTCTCGAGGTCACGCAACTCACCGACCAGGATGATGTCGGGGTCCTGCCGCAGCGCGTGCTTGAGCGCCTGCGGGAAGGTCTCCGTGTCGGAACCGACCTCGCGCTGGTTGACCAGGCTGCGCTTGTGCGGGTGCAGGAACTCGATCGGGTCCTCGATGGTGATGATGTGCGCGGAGCGGCTGCGGTTGGCCAGGTCCAGCACCGAGGCGAGCGTGGTGGTCTTGCCGGAGCCGGTCGGGCCGGTCACCAGCACCAGGCCGCGCGGCAGGTGCGCGAACCGGGCGACGGAGTCCGGCATGCCCAGTTCGTCCAGCGGCTTGATCTTGTGCGGGATGGCCCGGAAGACCGCGCCGCAGGAGTTGCGCTGGATGTAGAGGTTGCCGCGGAACCGGGAGACCCCGGTGATGCTGTGCGCGAAGTCCATCTCCTGGTTGCGCTCGAACGTCTGCCACTGCTGCGCCGACACGGCGGCGCGGGCCAGCAGCGCGGTGTCGGCGGAGTTGAGCTTGCCGTAGCCGGGCAGCGCGCGCAGGCTGCCGTCGACGCGGATCATCGGCGGGGAGCCGACGGTCAGGTGCAGGTCGGAACCGCGCGCCTCGACGAGCGTGATCAGCATCTGGTCCAGCACGGCCAGGTCGCCCGGGCCGGGCGCGGCCGGGTCAACCGGTGCCGCCGATGGCGGTACCTCGTGGTCGAGCGTGTACATGAGCTGCACCGACAATCTCGTCGTGAAGTTCCTGACGCCCTCTCATTCGGCAACGTGCCGCGCTGGTTTAGGGCCTTTTTCACCAGAAATCCGTGATCCTGCGGAATGCGAGGTACTCTCCGCCCGATGCCGCTCAAACGGCGACGCGCGAGACCTCGCGGACCGACGTGAGACCGCCGGCCGCCTTCGCCAGGCCGTCCGAGCGCAGTTCGTACATGCCCTGGTCGAGGGCCACCTCGCGGATCTCGTTGGAGGAGGCCCGGCGGATGGTCAGCGTCTCGATCTCGGCCGAGATCGGCATGACCTCGTGCAGCGCGACCCGGCCGCGGTAGCCGGTGTTGGCACAGTTGCGGCAGCCCACCGGCCGGTACAGCGCGTCCGGGATCTTGAGGTCCCGCATCGGCCAGCGGGCGCCGGTGAGCTCCTCCTCGGTCGGCAGGTATGCCTCCTTGCACCAGTCGCAGAGCCGGCGGGCCAGCCGCTGGGCCAGCACGCAGTCGAGCGACGAGCCGACCAGGAACGGCTCGATGCCCATCTCGGTGAGCCGGGTGACCGCGCCGGGCGCGTCGTTGGTGTGCAGCGTGGAGAGCACCAGGTGGCCGGTGAGCGAGGCCTCGACGGCGATCTGGGCGGTGTTGCCGTCCCGGATCTCACCGATCAGCACGACGTCGGGGTCGGAACGCAGGATCGCCGGCAACACGGCCGCGAACGTCAGGCCGGCCTTGGCGTTGACCTGGACCTGGTTGACGCCGCGCAGCCGGTACTCGACCGGGTCCTCGACGGTGATGACGTTGATCTCCGGCTTGCTGATCCGGCCCAGGGTCGCGTACAGGGTGGTGGATTTGCCGGAGCCGGTGGGGCCGGTGACCAGGACCATCCCGTGCGGCTTGGTGAAAGACTCGGAGAAGCGCTCCAGGTTGTGCTGGGTGAAGCCCAGCTTCGCCAGATCCAGATCGATGCCGCCGGTGTCGAGCACACGCAGCACGATCTTCTCGCCCCAGACGGTCGGCAGGGTCGCCGTCCGCAGGTCGACCTGCCGGTCCCGGATCATGACGGTGATCCGGCCGTTCTGCGGGATCCGCCGCTCGGTGATGTCGACGCCTGACATGATCTTCAAGCGGGAGGTCAGCGCCGCCATCACGCCGCGCGGCACGGTGTCGAGCTCGTGCAGGACGCCGTCGATCCGGTAGCGCACCCGCATCTCGTCCTCGGTCGGCTCCAGGTGCAGGTCGGAGGCGCGGTTCTGGACCGCCTGCTCGATCAGGTTGTTGACGTACCGCACGATCGGCGCGTCGTCCGCGCTGGTCGCCTGCGCCGCCATCGGCATGTTGTCGAGCGAGGCGTCGACCAGGTCGCCGAGGTCGCTGTCCTCGCGCTGCAGCCGCTCGATGATCCGGCGGACCTCGCTGCGGGCGACCACGACCGGGCGGATGGTCATGCCGGTGGAGGCGCGGATGTCGTCGAGGGCCACCACGTCGCCGGGATCGGTCACGCCGACGACCAACTCGCCGTCGCTCATCGACAGGCCCAGCACCCGGTGCCGCAGCACCACGGGGAGCGGGATGCGCCTGAGCGCGGCGGGGTCCGGCGAGTAGCCGACCAGGTCGAGAGTGTTGATGCCGAAGGCGGCCGCGGCCGCCGACGTCAGCTGCTCCTCGGTGACGACCTGGTCGTTGATGAGGACCGCCCGTACCGACCGTCCGCTGCGCTGGGCCTCGTCGGCCGCGGCGTCCACCGCGACCGGGTCGATGCCGAGCTGCTTGAGCGCGTCAAGCAGCGGGCGGAAGGTCTGGTCCATGCCATCCTCAGAGAAACGGTACGTTCCGGGGTACGTCCGTCCCATCGGACACTTTCGACCATTCCTGAGGCCCTGGTTACGTCTGACGGAAGGTGCGCCGGTAGGCCGAGGGTGGCACCCCGATCGTCGCCTGCAGGTGCTGGCGCAGGGCCGTCGCGCTGCCCAGCCCCGCGCGCCGGGCGACCAGGTCGACGCTCATGTCGGTCGACTCCAGCAGCAGCCGGGCGTGCGCCACCCGCTGCTGGAGCAGCCACTGCCGCGGGCTCAGCCCGGTCTCGTCCCTGAACCGGCGGGTGAACGTGCGCACGCTCATCCGGGCGTGCCCGGCCAGTTCCTCCAGGCTCACCTGCTCGGCCAGCCGGCTCAGCGCCCAGGCCCGGGTCGGCTCCGTGCCGGCGCCCGCCGCCACCGGGATCGGCTGCTCGATGTACTGGGCCTGGCCGCCGTCCCGCCACGGCGCCACCACGCAGCGCCGGGCCGCCTGGTTGGCCACCAGGCTGCCGTGGTCCTGCCGGATCACGTGCAGGCACAGGTCGACACCGGCGGCCACCCCCGCAGAGGTCAGCACGTCGCCGTCGTCCACGAACAGCACGTCGAAATCCCAGTCGACCCGCGGATACAGCCGGCGCAGCCGCTTGGCCCAGGCCCAGTGGCTGGCGGCGGTGCGCCCGTCGAGCAGGCCGGCCGCGGCGAGCACGGAGGCGCCGGTGCAGATCGAGATGATCCGCGCGCCGCGCGCGTGGGCGGCGCGCAGCGCTTCGGCGACGGCGGGCGCCACGCTGCCGTCGGTCATGGTGGTGCCCCCGCTCACCCCGGGCACCAGCACGGTGTCGGCGGTGGCCAGCGGGCCGAGGTCGTGGTCCGGCACGACCTGGAAGCCGCCGCGCTCGGGGCGCACCGGGCCGGTGCCGTCGCCGCAGGTGGTCACCGAGTAGAGGAAGCCGTTGGCCGCGTCCCGCGCCGCGCCGAAGACCTGCGGGGGCACGCCGAGGTCGAAACCGACCACGCCGTCGAGGGCGAGCATCGCCACGGAATGCACCATGGCTCGATTCTTGCGCATGATGGCCTCCCGGCCACTCGCCCGTCCGGGTTCGGCTCCGCACAATGCGAGGGTGACCTTTCGTCGTCTGCATCCGGGCTGGCTCGTCGCGGCCGTCGCCTTCATCGCGCTCGTCGGGGCGGCCGGCTTCCGCGCCACCCCCTCGGTCATGCTCCAGCCGCTGCACGAGGAGTTCGGCTGGTCGCTGGGCACGATCTCGGCGGCCGTCTCGGTCAACCTCCTGCTGTACGGGCTCACCGCCCCCTTCGCCGCGGCGCTGATGGAGAAGTTCGGCATGCGCCGGGTGGTCGCCGGCGCGCTGGTGCTGGTCTCGGCCGGCAGCGGGCTCACCGTCTTCATGCAGCAGTCCTGGCAGCTGATCCTCTGCTGGGGCGTCCTGGTCGGCCTGGGCACCGGCTCGATGGCGCTGGCCTTCGTCGCGGTGGTGGCGAACCGTTGGTTCGTGGCCCGCCGCGGGCTGGTCGTCGGCGTGCTGACCGCCGGTGGCGCGGCCGGGCAACTCATCTTCCTGCCGGTGCTGGCCCGGCTCACCGGCGAGCACGGCTGGCGGGTCGCCGCGCTCACGGTGGCGGCGGTCGCGCTGGCGGTGGTCCCGCTGGTCTGGTGGCGGCTGCGGGACCGGCCCGCCGACCTCGGGGTGACCGCGTACGGCGCGGGGCCCGACGACGCGGCGGCGCTGCCCGCGGTGGCGCCCGGCGGCGCGGCGCGCACCGCCCTGCGCGCCCTCGGCCAGGCCGCCCGGACCCGGCCGTTCTGGCTGCTCGCGGGCGGCTTCGCGATCTGCGGCGCGACCACCAACGGGCTGGTCGGCACGCACTTCATCCCGGCCGCGCACGACCACGGGATGACCCAGACGACCGCGGCGAGCCTGCTCGCGCTGGTCGGCCTCTTCGACATCGTCGGCACCATCGCCTCCGGCTGGCTCACCGACCGGGTCGACAGCCGGTGGCTGCTCGGCGGGTACTACGCGCTGCGCGGGCTGTCCCTGCTGGTGCTGCCGTCGCTGTTCGCGGCGACCGCGCACCCTTCCATGGTGGTGTTCATCCTGTTCTACGGGCTGGACTGGGTCGCGACGGTGCCGCCGACGGTCGCGTTGTGCCGCGAATACTTCGGCAGCAGCGGCGCGGTGGTCTTCGGCTGGGTCTTCGCCTCGCACCAGTTCGGCGCGGCGATCGCGGCCACCGGGGCGGGCCTGGTCCGCGACCGGCTCGGCGACTACGACGCGGCCTGGTACGCCGCGGGCGCGCTGGCCCTGGCGGCGTCGCTGCTCTCGCTGATGCTGCTGTTCGGCAAGCGCCGCAAGGAAACCGGCCCGGCCGGCCCCGGCATCGGCCTCGCCTTCCCGGCCGGTGGCGTAGCCATCACACGACCATGAGGCGGCAACCGGTATGACCGCAATCAATCGATAACCATCTCTTCCTGGCTACCGTGTGGGGCACCCGTCCCACCACCCCCAGGGAGGTTCTCGATGCTGCGTAACAGACTCTCCGCCGCGCTGGTAGCCGTCGCGATGCTGATCGGCATCCAGGTCACCACCGCCGGCCCGGCCGCCGCGGCGCCCCGGATCCTGTACTACGACGCCAGCCAGGCGCAGGAGTTCATCGCGGTCGTCAACCAGGGCGCCCAGATCTGGAACAGCCGGGTCACCAACGTCCAGCTCCAGCCGGTCCCGGCCGGCCGAACCCCGAACATCCGGGTGTACGCGGACAACGGCTGGCCCCGCACCTACTCGACGTCGCTGGGCAACGGCCGCTGGTACATGGGCCGCGAGGCGGTCAACGACGGCTACTATCCGCCCCGGATCGCGGCCCACGAGTTCGGCCACATCCTGGGCCTGCCGGACCGCCGTACGGGTCTTTGCACGGACCTGATGTCGGGCAGCAGCGCGCCGGTCTCCTGCACCAACGCCAACCCGTCCGCGGCGGAGGCGACCGCGGTGAACAACGCCTTCCGCACGGCCGCGGCGGCGAGATCGATCCCGGCCCGCGAATACGTCTGGGTCGGCTGACCGCTCAACCGTCACGCGCCGCGGGCCGCCACCGAGCGGCCCGCGGCGGGCTCAGTCGATCAGCTCGACCACTTCCAGCACGCCGCTCAGCACCAGGGTCTGGCGCACTCCCTGGCTCGGCCGGGTGAGCTGGAATCCCACCCCCGCGTCCCGGGCGTGCTGGAAGCCGAAGATGATCGCTCCCAGGCCGGTCGAGTCGATGAAGGACAGCGCCGCCAGGTCCACGATGATGGTGCCCGGGCGGCCCTCCAGAGCCTCGGCCAGGCAGACGCGCACCTGATCGACGTTCTGCACGTCGACCTCGCCGCGCAGGCGCACCGTGACCACGTCGGCGTCGCGGTCGAGGCTGGTTACGGGTTCTTCTTGCACCTGGGCCTTTCCGTTCGGCGCGAGCTTTCGCTGTGGTGATGGTTCCACGTACGGTAATCGGCACAACGACAGTAGATGGCCGAGTCACGAGTGGGGAGGCGGCGTGCCGATCCGGGGTGGGCTGCCGCCGCGCAATCCCCGCTTCGTCGGGCGTGAGGGCCTGCTCGCCGACGTGCGGGTGCTGCTCGGCAACGGCCCTGTCGCGCTGCTGCCCTCCGCCGAGCAGCAACTCGGCGGGACCGGGCGCACCCAGCTCGCCGTCGAATACGCCTACCGGTATGCCGACACCTACGACCTGGTCTGGTGGATCCCGGCCGAGCAGACCGCCGGCATGCGCGCCGCGCTGGTCGGGCTCGCGAGCGAGCTCAAGCTGCCCGAGGCCCGTGACATCAACCGGACCCTGGGCGCGGTCCGCGACGCGCTGAGCCGGGGAGAGCCGTACCGTAGCTGGCTGGTCGTCTTCGAGAATGCGAACAGGCCCGAGGACATCAAGCCGTATCTGCCCAGCGGCGCCGGGCATGTGCTGGTCACCTCGCGCAATCCGCGGTGGACCTCCGAGATCGCGCAGGCGGTCCCGGTCCCGGTGTTCGACCGGACGGACAGCGTGGATTTCCTGCGCCGGCGCAACGCGTTGCTGTCCACCGCCGACGCGGAGCGGCTCGCCGAGCGGCTCGACGACGTGCCGATGGCGCTGGATCAGGCCGCCGCGGTGCGCACGGCGACCGGCTGGAGCGTCGGCGACTATCTGCGCCGCTATGACGAGCGGGCCGCCGAGCTGGCGTTCCCGACCCCGATCCGGGTGGCGTGGGGGCTGGCCGCCGACGCGCTGGGCGAGGCGTCGCCGGCCGCCTTCGAGCTGCTCGAGCTTTGTGCGTTCCTGGCCAGCGCGCCCGTGTCGTGGGAGCTGCTCTGGGCCGCCCGCGGCGTGGTGTCGCCGGAGCTGGCCCGCACGCTCCGGGTCGAGCGCCGGCTCAAGGCCGCGCTGCGGATGATCGGCCGGCACGGGCTCGCCGAGCTGGACCCGCCGGGCGACAGCGTGCTCGTGCATCCGCTGGTCCGGGGGATGCTCGGCCAACAGCTCAGCTCCGAGCGGCACGCCGCCCTGCTGCGTTCGGTGCGTGCCATGCTCGCCGCGGCCGACCCCGGCGATCCGGACAATCCCGACCACTGGCCCCGCTATGCGGCGATCGTCCCGCACCTGGTCCACTCCGACGTGCTCGGCGCCGACGCCGAGGAGATCCGCCAGCTCGTGATCAACTGCGTCCGCTTCCTGTACGCCCGGGGCGACTGGGACTCCAGCCGCGACCTGGCGGCGCAGGCGGTGGCCCGCTGGCGCGACAGTCTCGGCGAAACCGATGAGCAGACCCTGCTGGCCTCGTTCCACCTGGCCAACGCGTTGCGGGCGGTCGGCCGCACGGCGGATGCCCGGGCCCTGAACGCGCAGACGCTGCGCTCGCAGCGCGACGCGCTCGGCGGGGACGACGAGACGACCCTGGCCACGGCGAACAGCGTCGGCGCCGACCTGCGGATGCAGGGCCACTTCGGCCAGGCCCGCCAGCTCGACGCGGACAACCTGGTCCGCTACCGCCGGCTGTTCGGCGAGAGCTTCCCGACCGCCCTGCGCTGCGCCAACAACCTCGCGGTCGACCTGCGGCTGCTCGGCGACTTCCGGGGTGCCCGGGCGCTGGACGAGCAGGTGCTCCGGCACCGGCAGATGATCTTCGTCGAAGGTCATCCCGAGACGCTGTCGTCGCGGGCCGGGCTGGCGTTCGACCTGATCGGCCTCGGTGACTACGCCGGCGCCACCGCCCTGCTGGCCACCGGGCACGCCGAGGCGCTCGGCGCCGACCATCCGATGGCGTTGTGGGCCGGCCGGTTCGCGGCCGTCGCGACCCGGCGCCGCGGGCTGCCGCAGGCCCGCGAGCTGGCCGCGACAAACGTCGAGCTGTACCGGCAGAAGTTCGGCGACCTGAACGTGGAGACGCTCGGCGCGCTGGTGTCCCTGGCCAACTGCGCCCGCGACGACGGCGACCTCGACGAGGCGCACCGGCTGCTGGAGCGGGCGGTGGCCCGATACCACGCGGTGCTGGGCGACGAGCACCCGTTCACCCTGGCCGCGGCGGCCAACCTGGCCGGGGTGGTGCGCGCCACCGGCCGGTTCACCGAGGCCCGCACGATCGACGCCGAGGCGCTGGGCGGGCTGCGGCGCAGCGTCGGCGCCGACCACCCGTTCACGCTGAGCTGCGCCAACGGCCTAGCCGCCGATCTGATCGCGATCGGCGAGGCGCAGCAGGCCCGGGAGATCGCCCTGGACACGGTGTCCCGCTCCCGGGCGCTGCGCGGCGCGTCGCACCCGGAAACGCTGGCCTGCGCGTTCAACGTGGCGCTGGACGTCGACGACGAGCCGTCGATGCACCTCGCCGTCGAGGAGTTGCAGAAGGTCTACGGCGAGGGCCACCCGCTGCTGGCCCGGGCGCTGGCGGGGGTCCGCCTCGAAACGGAGATCGAGCCGCCGCCGCTGTAGCGGGTGCCTGGCTTAGGCGGAAAGCCAATCGGCCAGGCTCACCGGGTCGACGGCCGGGTCCCCCAGCGTGCGGTACACCGCGGCGACGACCTCCGGCGCGGCGCGCAGGGCGCCGCTGCCGCTGCCGCTGCTCAGCGCGAGTCCGGCCCAGGCCGCGTCGTCCCGCGGATCAAGAACCACCCGTTTCCGGTACGCCCGCAGCGCCGTCGCGTCGTCGCCCCGCACGTAGGCGAGGTCGCCGTCGGCGACCCCGGCGGACGCCGGCTCTCCGTGCGGCGTGGCGTGTTCTCCGCGGGGCGTGGCGTGCTCTCTGCGCGGCGTGGGGTGCTCTCCGTGCGGCGTGGGGTGCTCTCTGTGCGGCGTGGCGTGTTCTTCGCGGGGCGTGGCGTGTTCTCCGCCGGGCGTGGGGTGCTCTCTGTGCGGCGTGGCGTGTTCTTCGCGGGGCGTGGCGTGTTCTCCGCCGGGCGTGGGGTGCTCTCTGTGCGGCGTGGGGTGCTCTTCGCGGGGCGTGGCGTGTTCTCCGTGCGGCGTGGCGTGTTCTCCGCGCAGCGTGGTGTGGATGAGGTCGAGGCGGCTGCTGGCCTCCAATGCCCGGCGTGGCGCCGTCCGCAACTCGGAGTCGATCCGGGGTGCGGCCCGGCCCTGCGACCACGCGTCGGCGAGCAGCCGGGCATCCCGCGGCCGCACGCGCAGATTGCGCAGCCGCCAGCGCAGGTGATGATCGGCGTTGGCGCCGGCGGCGAGCCGTGCGATGTCCGCCGGGACCGGATCGGCCAGCCACGGCTCCACCTCGGACCGCAGCGCGGTCACGAAGCGGGTGCCGGCGGCGGTCAGCGTGCCGCCGGCGAGGAGGCCGTCCGTGGCGGTGGCCACCGCGGCGCGCCAGCGGGCGAATTCGAACGCCGCCAGCGGATCCGCGCGCCGGGCCCGCCAGAAGCGGGTGACGGTCAGATAGGCGTAGGCGCCGTGCAAAATGCCGGTCGCCGGCCGGGGGTCGTCTCGCCACGGCGAATAGCCCAGGGCATCCGGACACTCGTGCAGGTCGAAGAGGTACTGCACCGCGTTCAGCAGGCTGTGCTGGGTCTCGTGCAGCAGGCCGACCGCGAGCGCGGTGGCGTCGGCGGGCTCCGACATCGCCACCGCTCCGAACGCGTCCGCCGAGGTGGCGCTGATGCCGCGGGCGGCCGGGTCCGGCTCGACCGGCACGATGCAATCCAGGACGGCGGCGAGCACCTCGGCGTCCGGGCGGAGTTGCTCGACCAGCAGGCGCCAGGCGCCGGTCAGCGACTCCTGCCAGCGGGCGAGCCCGGCGGCGGTCAGCGGGGCCGTCGGCGTCAGCCCGAGCCCGGCCCGGAGCGGGTCGCGGTCCTCGATCCGAACGGAGATCGACAACCCGCCGTGCGCGGCGGTGAGATGCCGGGGCAGCAGGCTCGCCGATCCGCGGGACTGCCGGGGAATCCGCCGGGCATCAGCGACCGGCCGGGCTCCGGCCGGCGATCCGGCTCCGGCCGGCAGTCCGCGTTCGGCCGGCGGCCGTGCTTCGGCTGGTGGTGCGGGTTCGGTCGGTGGCCGTGCTTCGGCTGGTGGTGCGGGTTCGGTCGTCGGCCGAGGGCCGGTGGGTGGCCGTGCTTCGGCTGGTGGTGCGGGTTCGGTCGTCGGCCGAGGGCCGGTGGGTGGCCGTGCTTCGGTGGGTGGCCGTGCTTCGGTTGGTGGTGCGGGTTCGATCGGCGGCCGTGCTCCGGCTGGTGGCGCGGGTTCGGTCGTCGGCGGTGCTTCGGGTGGTGGTGCGGGTTCGGTCGTCGGCCGAGGGCCGGTGGGTGGCCGGGCCTCGGCCGGTGGTGCGGGTTC
>Ga0307516_10000410_pt1 | contig 56110 bp, 42 predicted proteins | sample 19_EM_MG_FD_203310 | JGI IMG/M metagenome (GOLD analysis project Ga0307516, IMG submission 203310) | Populus trichocarpa ectomycorrhiza microbial communities from riparian zone in the Pacific Northwest, United States - 19_EM | ecosystem: Host-associated > Plants > Roots > Unclassified | place...
GTGGCAACCCAGGCCAATCGGACCGGCATGCTCGACCTTGACGTCGGCCGTGCTCGCGCCGGACTTCTTGCTCGGCGTGGGCGCCGCCTTGTAGTCGTCGTTGCCATAGCTGCCACTGCTGGGCGGTGCCTTCGAGGCGTCCAGCCGCAGCTCGAACGACTCGACCGCCGGCATGCTGCCAAGCGAGCCACTGGGGATCGTGCGTACGTGGTGGTCGTAGCTGTCCTTGTTGACGAAGCGCAGCGTGCTGCCCACCGGCACCACCGTCAGGAAGGGCACGTAGCGCAGGTCTTGCTGGGCGATCACGATGGGGGCCGGTGCGGGCTTGGTCGAGGCATAGCCCGGCACCTGCAGCACCAGCACCACGTCGACAGCCGGTTGTCCGTCGCGGTCGAGCACGCTGATGTCCACCGTGCTGGCCTGGGCCGTGGCGGCGACGCCAGCGAACAGCAGGGACAAGATCGTGCGGGCGGGCGGAAAAGAAGTCGGCGTCATGTCGGTGTGGGTGAAAAGAGTGGGGAAAGCGTCGGGGCGGGCAAGGGGCTTCAGGGCACGTTGACGATGTCGCGGTGCATCGGCGCGAGCTTGGCGAGCAGCCGGTTCTGCGCGCCGAAGGCAATGCCTTGCGCGTCCATCGCCTGCTGCAGCACCTCGACCAGCGCGTTGAAATCGGCGCGCGTGATGTCGACGCCGCTGTGCACCCGCTTCATGTCAGGGCCATTGAGCCGGCACGGGCCACCGGAGACCTCGCAGAACTGGTCGACCAACTGGGCCTTCACGTGGGCCTGGTCGACATCCTTGAAGAAGGGGTTCATGCGGGCGTCGGCCAGCAGGCGCTGCATGAAGTCGTCCATCAGCTTGACGAGGCCGGGCTGGCCGCCGAGTTGCTGGTACAGGCTGTCGTCGCGTGGGGCGCTCGTCTGCGCCGGGCTCAGGCTGGCCCAGGCCAGCAGGCCGATGCCGAACAGCAGGCGAAAGGATCGGAAGAAGATTCGCATCGTGGGCTCCGTCAGAAAGCGACCTGGGCCGACAGGTAGGCGCCGGTCTGGCGTTTGGTAACGACGGCCGGCACGATGTGGCCGAGATCGACGTAAGCCAGGGTCAGCGAGATGTGTTTGTTCGGCGCCCAGGCGACGAAGACATCGGCCCAGTCGTCCTCCTTCAGGCCGGCGGCCAGGATCGAGGGGTTCAGGTTGTCGGGCTTGGCGCGGTACTCGGCGCCGATGGCCAGATCCTTGCGCAACAGCCAGGCCAGCGAGACCTCGGGCTGCAGGCTGTAGCTGTCGTGCTCGGTGCCGCCGAAGCCGAGCAGGCCGTTCTGGTTGGCCTTGGTCACCCGCAATGTGCCGTTGACCAGCACGCCGGTGGCGAGAAAGAGCTTGGTCGCGCTCAGGTACAGGTCGGTGCCGCTCAGGTCGGCGCCCAGGGCTTTCAGCGTCGGCTCCAGGTCGCCGGCGTCGGTGCGCTTGTGTTCGAGGCCGATCGCCAGCTGCGGCATCCAGCTGTCGCTGTCGAGCACCGCGTCGCCGGCAAAGTGCCACTTCAGGCCGATGATGTCCTGCTTCAGGTGCAGGCCGGGCAGGCCCAGCGCCGGGCCGGTGGGGCCGGTGTCGAAGTCTTGCCGGGCGATCGAGAGTTCGAAGCGGTCATTGACGCCGAGCGCGGCACCGTACGCGTTCATCGCGTAGTCCTGCGTCACCACGCGGGTGGCGTGCGCAGTGCCGCCGAACTGGTTCTGCGTCGCGTAGCTGGCGGTCACGGCCCAGGGGGTGAGGCCGCCGCCGGCCGCGCCGTCGATGCTGCTGACGCCGCCGGTCAGCAGCAGCTTGCCGTTGCCGTGGGTGATCGGGGGTGAGGGGGGAGGGGGTTCTTCTGCCTGGGTGGTGCCGCCGGCGGCCAGGGCCAGCGCGGTGGTGAGGGTGGGCACAAGGTGTCGGGTCATGCAGGGTCTCTGGAAAGAGTGAAACCGGTGGTGGCACCGGCGGACCTACGTCGACTGCGCTTGATTGGATGCACCCGGGATCGCAATTGGCGGCTGTTTTTTCAGCCCCACTCGGCCCGGTGTGCCATTGTTCACACGGCTTCGTCTGCCGGGGGCTCGAACAACGGCAGGTTGTAGGCCGCCGGTGGCTCTTGCGCCACAGTTTTTTCCAGCGGCTTGACGCGCCGGGCCGGAGCGGCCGCCGCCCGGGCGAGACGGGCTTGCCACTCGCCGGGCGTCATCAGCTTGCCGCCGCGCACGCCCAGCAGCCGCAGCCGCCGGCTCAGGTCGACCCGCTTCAGGCATTCGCCGGCGGCGCGGCGGATGGTGACGGCGTCCGCCGTGGGTTCAGGCAGCGTCAGGTCGCGCGTCACGCTCTTGAAGTCGTCGAAGCGCAGCTTGATGCCGATGGTCTGCGCCAGGTAGCCCTTGCGGGTCAGGTCGCGGGCCAGCTGGCTGCACAGGTGGGTGAAGATCTCGCCCAGTTCGGCCCGGTCGCGCTTCGCATGCAGGTCGCGGTCGAAGGTGGTCTCATGGCTCATCGAGACAGGCTCGCCGTGGGTCACCAGCGGCCGGTCGTCGCGGCCCCAGGCGGCGTCGTTGAGCCAGGCGCCGTAGCTGCGGCCGCAGTGCTCGATCAGCCAGTCGCGCTCGCACTGGGCGATGTCGCCGACGGTATGGATGCCCAGCTCGGCCAGCTTGGCGGCGGCCTTCGGGCCGATGCCGTTGATCTTGCGTGCCGCCAGCGGCCAGACGCGCGTCGGCAGGTCTTCCATCGTCAGCACGGTCAGGCCGTCGGGCTTGTCGAGCTCGGACGCGATCTTCGACAGCAGCTTGTTCGGCGTGACGCCGATCGAGCAGGTGAGGCCGCCAGTGGCGCGCTTGACGTTGTTCTTGATCTCCAGCGCCAGGGCACGCACGCCGCCCAAAGGATCGTGGCCGACCGTGTCCTGCGCGCCGGGCACATCGGTCAGGTCGATGTAGATCTCGTCGATGCCGCGGTCTTCGACCACCGGCGCCAGCTCGGCCACCGCGGCCTTGAACTTGCGCGAATACAGGCGGTACTGCTCGAAGTCGACCGGTAGCAGCACGGCGTTCGGTGCCAGTGCCGCGGCCTTCATCGTGCCCATGGCCGAGAACACGCCCATTGCCCGCGCCTCGTAGGTCGAGGTGGTGATGACGCCGCGGCCGGTGTAATCCTTCAGCAGCGAGTAGCGGCGCGTTCCGTCAGGCAGCGTCTCGGGCTGGTGGCGCCGGCCGCCACCGACGACCACCGGCCTGCCGCGCAGGTCGGGGTAACGCAGCAGCTCGACTGACGCGTAGAAAGCGTCCATGTCGAGGTGGGCGATGAGGCGGCGGCGCTGCATACAGGCATGGGAACCTGTATGGATTATCAGTGCTTTGGCGGCGGCCGACCACTGCCTGGTGGTCGGCGGTGCCGCAGACGCGGTTCAGGGCTTGGCGTGGCTGGACCGGACGGTCAATCGAGGCTGCTGACCCGTGCCGATGAAAGCGGCCTGGACGCCTCGTCCGGCCCAGGTGTGGCTGGCCGTGGCGGTCAACTCGGATTCGTGCAGTCGCGGATCGGACAGGTCCTTGTCCAGCGCCCGGGCTTCACCGAACGTCCGCCCGCCGTCGGCAGAGAACGCGACCATCGGCTGGTACCGAATGCCTTCGGGATCGTTGCGGCGGTCCAGCCAGACGCTCGCCATCTCGCCTTGCCGGCTGACGCTGATCGATGGCATGAACTGGTCGGCAGCGGCGGGCGACACCGCTTGCGGGGCAGTCCAGCTCTTGCCACCGTCTTCCGAGCGCATGATGACCACGCTCAGCCGATTGTCGTTGGCGCTCGACATCGCGAGATAGAGCTCTCCACGCCGCGCCCCGTGCGACGTATCGATGGCCAGCGAAGGTTCGAACGCGAGATCGACATCGGTGCCCGGCAGTTGCCCCCAGCTCCAGTCGCCGCCGCTGGGCATGTCCACGTTTGCCACCTCGAGGGGAGCCTTCCAGGTGACGCCGCCGTCGGCCGAACTGGCAAAGTTGACCGATGCCGCCGGGCATTCCCAGCGGCATTGGGCGTAGACGAGGTTCAGCTTGCCATCGGCGCCGATCGCAAGACTGGGCGCGCTCAGCAGCAATTCCTCGGGGTACGGCGCTGCGCTGTACCGGGACCAGTTCTGACCGCCGTCGCGCGAGAAGGCGACGCGAGGCTTCGCTCCTTCCTCTTCCCATACCGTGTGCGCGATGTAGATCGACCCACGGTAGGGGCTGCCGGGTTGGTCGTCGATGTGGATGCGGGCATCCGTCAGGCCGCCATGTGTGGATGAGGGTGCCGCGACGTACTTCCAGTTCGACCAGGTCTGGCCGTTGTCGGTCGAATGGATCACGAACAATGCGCCGGAGTCGAAGTCCGAACGCATCGCCGCCGCGGCCCAGATCGTGCCGTCGCCGTCGATGGCGACCGACGGCGTCTCATAGACAAGGTAGGAGGAATACGTCGGCAGGCACGACGGGGTCCAGCTCTTGCCGCGATCGGTGGAGACATGCACGGCCTTGTGCGATGCGCATTGGTCCATGTGACCACCGATCACGAGTCGATCCGGCGCCTTGGCGTCGGCGGCGATGAGGGTGCGGCCGGCCCCTTCATGGTGGACCAGGACGTCCTTGGCACCCGCCGAAGAGGCAATGAGCAAAGCGAGGGTGGTGGCGACAGCGCGCCGGCGCGAGATGAAGATTCGCATTGACTGTCCAATGGTTGGTTGAGCGACCCACGAGCAGTGCGTGGAACATCGGACTAGTCTATGTCGCTAACGAGTTAGCTTGGTGTATCCGCGATGGCACTGGGCTTATCGAATTGCAACGGTTCGACGGGCCGTCCGGCCATTTGTGACGAGGGCGATTTACCAACTTCTCGTCTCCCAGCCAAGCCCTGATCTTGAAGGCGGCGGCGATTGCCGATCAAGCCGGATGCCGGATCTCGAAGAAGTGATTCCGAAAACTCGTAGCGCAGCCTGTCGCGCCCGCTGGTTTGCGGAGACGGGCGAGCGGCCCATCGCGCTGGTCAGGTTCAAGGTCCGGGCCGCGCCGGCCCGGACGAGTGCCGCGCGTCAGCCCAGGCGTGCGCGGTGCCGCTCGATCTGCGCGCGCGCCTGGTTCGGCGCAGTGCCGCCGATCACGTTGCGCGCGTTCAGCGAGCCGGTCAGGCTGAGGACTTCGAACACGTCGTCGCCGATCGAGGCGTGGAAGCCTTGCAGCGTCGACAGCGGCAGATCGGACAGGTCGACGCCGAGCTTCAGCCCTTCCTTCACCGCATGGGCAACCACCTCGTGGGCGTCGCGGAACGGCAGGCCCTTCTTGACCAGGTAGTCGGCCAGGTCGGTGGCGGTGGCGTAGCCGCGGCGCGCGGCCTGCTGCATCGCCTCGGCCTTGACCTTCAGGCCGCCGCTGCGGGTGCCGTTGGCGTCGACCTCGCCGCCGACCATCTCGGCCATGATGCGCAGCGTGTCCTTCACCGTGTCGACGGTGTCGAACAGCGGTTCCTTGTCTTCCTGGTTGTCCTTGTTGTAGGTCAGCGGCTGGCCCTTCATCAAGGTGATCAGGCCCATCAGGTGGCCGACCACGCGGCCGCTCTTGCCGCGCGCCAGCTCGGCCACGTCGGGGTTGCGCTTCTGCGGCATGATCGACGAGCCGGTGCAGTAGCGGTCCGACAGGTCGATGAAGCCGAAGTTCTGGCTCATCCACAGCACGATCTCTTCGGCCAGCCGCGAGACGTGGATCATCACCAGTGCAGCGAACGAGCTGAACTCGATCGCGAAGTCGCGGTCGCTGACGGCGTCGAGCGAGTTCTGGCAGACGCCGTCGAAGCCCAGCGCTTGCGCCACGCTCTCGCGGTCCAGCGGGTAGCTGGTGCCGGCGAGTGCGGCGGCGCCCAGCGGCAGGCGGTTCACCCGCTTGCGCACATCGGCCAGGCGCTCGCCATCGCGCGCGAACATCTCCACGTAGGCCAGCATGTGGTGCGCAAAACTCACCGGTTGTGCGACCTGCATGTGGGTGAAGCCGGGCATCACCGTCTCGGTGTGGTGCGAGGCCACCGCCAGCAGTGCACGTTGCATGTCGGCCAGCAGCGGTGCGATCGCGTCGATCTCGCTGCGCAGCCACAGCCGCACGTCGGTGGCGACCTGGTCGTTGCGCGAGCGGCCGGTGTGCAGGCGCTTGCCGGCATCACCCACCAGCTGCGTCAGGCGGGCCTCGATGTTTAGGTGCACGTCTTCGAGCTCGGGCTTCCAGACGAACTCGCCGTTCTCGATCTCGACCTTGACCTGCGCCATGCCGCGCTCGATGTCGGCCAGGTCCTGCGCGCTGATGATGCCCTGGCGCGCCAGCATGCCGGCGTGGGCCAGGCTGCCCTCGATGTCGGCCCGCCACAGGCGCTGGTCGAAGAAGACGCTGGCGGTGTAGCGCTTGACCAGTTCGCTCATCGGCTCGGAGAACAGGGCCGACCAGGCCTGGGACTTCTTGTCGAGTTGATTACTCATGGCGCGCCTGCGGATGGGGGGTGAAGGGCGATCAGGGAAACCACTGATTCTAGAAGTCACACGCGCCACCGGCTCGGCCCGCGGCCAGAATGGCCCCCGTGAAACGCATGCACGACACCGGCGCGAGCACCCTTTTCGACGACCTGCGCGACGCCGTCACCGCGCCCGACCTGACCCAATCCGAAGCCTTGCAGCTGTGCCGCAGCGGCACCTTGCTGCGTGCGCTGTTGCTGGTGGTCGTGGTGCTGGGAGTGGGCCTGCTGTTCGGTGCGCATGGCCCGGCCAGTTGGCTGAACGAGTTGTCCAGCGCGGCCACGGTGGCGGTGCCGGCCACCTTGTTGTGGGTGCTGATGGCCTGTGCCTCGCGCCACCTGATCGCCCGTGCCGCGCCGATGGTGCAGGTGGCGGCGGCCAGCACCTTGGGCGCGGTGGCGGCGCTCATGCTGTGGTGGCCGATGGCGTCAGCCGGCATGGCGCCGGGCAGCACCCATGCCATCGCCCCTGCCTTGACCGGTGCCTTGCTCGCTGCGCTGGTGTTCCAGGCCGAGCGCTGGCGTCAGCGCGCGCGCTTGCCGGCGGCCGCCGCCGCGCGCCTGGCCGATCTGCAGACCCGCATCCGCCCGCACTTTCTGTTCAACACACTCAACACCGCGATCACGCTGGTGCAGCTGGACCCGAAGCGCGCCGAAGAGGTGCTGGAGGACCTGTCCGATCTGTTTCGCGCGGCGCTCGGTGCGCTGGACCAGGCGACGACAGTCGGCGCCGAGATCGAGCTGGCGCGCCGTTATCTGGCGATCGAGCAACTGCGCTTCGGCCGCCGGCTCGACGTCGAATGGGATCTGGATGCCAACGCCGCCGCCGCCAAGCTGCCGCCGCTGGCGCTGCAGCCGCTGGTCGAAAACGCGGTGCGCCACGGCATCGAGCCGGCCGACAAGGGCGGCACGATCGAGATCCGCACCCGCCGCCGGCGCGACCGGGTGATGATCTCGGTCACCAACACCGTGGCGCCGGGCCCGTCACGGCCAGGCCATGGGATCGGCATTGCCAGCGTGCGTGAGCGCCTGCGCCTGATGCACGACCTGGACGCCGATTTCCGCAACGGCCTGACCGAGGACGGCCGCTACCGCGTCAGCATCGGCCTGCCCTTGTGACGTTCGGCGGCTGAAACCGACCGTTCCTCGCCTGGCCGCTGGCCGCCCAGCGGCCCAGCGCCGACAATGCCCCGATGGACCGTTTGCGTGTACTGATCGTCGACGATGAACCGCTGGCCCGCATGCGCCTGCGCAGCCTGCTGGCCGACTGTGTGCGCCCGGCGGCGACGGTGGTCGACGAAGCCGGCAGCGCCGCCGAGGCCCTGCACGCATTGGCGCGCCAGCCGGTCGACGCGGTGCTGCTGGACATCCACATGCCCGGCATGGACGGCATCAGCCTGGCACGCAAGCTGCGTGAGCAACAACCGGCACCAGCCGTGGTGCTGGTGACCGCGCACGCCGAACATGCGCTGCAGGCTTTTGAAGTGGATGCCGTGGACTACCTGACCAAGCCGGTGCGGCGGGCGCGCCTGCAAGAGGCCCTGGGCCGGGTCGAACACCGACTGGGCCGCGCACCGATGCCCACCGCCCCTGCGGCCATGCCGCTCGCCGAAGCGCCGACGCTGGTGGTGAGCGACCGCGGCCGCGTGCTGCGCATCCCGGTGCTCGAGGTGGTGTACCTGCGGGCCGAGATGAAGTACGTGACGCTGTGCACCACCAAGCACCGTTATGTGCTGGACGATGCGCTGACCGACCTCGAACAGCGCCTGGGCGACGCGGTGGTGCGCATCCATCGCAGCATGGTGGTCGCCAAGTCGGCGGTGCGGGCGCTCGAGCGGCGGGCGTTGCCGGGCTCCGAGACCGAAGAGGGCGGCGAAAGCTGGGCCGTGCAGGTCGAGCCCAGCGGTGAATGGCTGGCGGTGTCGAGGCGCCAGTTGCCGCAGGTGCGCGAGGTGCTGGCGCGTGCCGGTTGATGGCCCGTTGAGCGAACGCAGAACGCGCTGGTGGCTGTTGCTGGCGCTGCTGTTGCTGGCGCTCGGCGTTGCCGGCTACCGCTGGTGGCCGCAGCCGCCCGCTGCCGACGATTCGGTGATGCAGGCCTTGTCCAGCGTGGCCGAGGCGACACACCAGGCGGTGATGGCCAGCCAGGCGCCCTTGGCGCCGGCCTCCGGCGCAAGCGATGCCGCCGACCCCGTCGCACCGATCGACCCCAGCTGCCCGCCGCAGTGGCGCGCGCTTGCGGGCAAGCCAGCCGACGCGATCGACCAGGTGTTTCGCCGGTTGCGGCCCACCGCGCTGGCCCATGCCGGGCAACTGCTGGCCTCGTCGCCCGAGGCTTTCGAACGCGTCGCCGGCCGCCTGCTGCTGGCACGTGCGCACAACGTCGACGGCCCGCCCGATGCCGACACCTACCTTGCCCTGGTCAGCGAAGCCCTGAGCAACAACGATCCCCGCGTGGCCGCGCTGGCCACGCAGCTGTGCGACACGGCACCGGCTGAGCATGCGGCCGCTTGCTCGTCGATGTCGCCGGCGCGCTGGGCGGCGGTTGATCCGGACAACGTCCAAGCCTGGCTGGCCGTGGCCGCCGAGGCGCTGGAGCGCTCAGACACGCGCACCGCGCGCGAAGCGCTGGGCCGGGCAGCGCAGAGCCGGGGCAGTCGCCTGATCTGGAGCGACCTGATGCCCTTGTCGAACAGCGCGGTCTTGCAGGCCTTGCCGCCGGTGGAGCGCCAGGTGCTGGCGGCGGACCTGATCGGTGTCGGCAGCCTGCTGGTCAACAACGGTTTGATGGCGATTTCGCGCCTGTGTTCGACCGACGCATTGAACGCGCCACAGCGCCGCCAGGAATGCAGCTCGGTGGCCGGGCTGATGATCGAGCACGGCGACACCCTGATGGAGCATGGCATCGGCGTCGGCCTGGCGCGCCGCAGCGGCTGGCCGGCCGATCGGGTCAATGCCCTGGCGGAAGAGCAGCGTGTACTGAGCGAAGCCTTTGCCGAGGAAACCAACTTCGGCTTCGACCAGCCAGGCCCGATGACCATGGCGCAAGCCTGCGAGACCTTCCACCGCGTCGAGGCGTCTTTCGCACTGGTCAGCAACGGCAACGAGATGCAGGCTGCGCGGCGTGCGCTGCAGCGGCAACAGCAACAGGCAGCCTCGGCGCCGAAGTGATCGACGGCCTCGGCCCGCCTCAGCCGGTATTGCGAAGGCCGGCGGCGATGCCGTTGATCGACAGGTGGATGCCGCGCTGCACACGGTCGTTGGACGGGTCCACCACCTCTCCCTTGGGCCGCTTGCGGTAGCGGCGCATCAGTTCGACCTGCAGGTGGTTCAGCGGGTCGAGGTAAGGGAAGCGGTGCTCGATCGAGCGCGCCAGCGCCGGGTTGCTTTGCAGCCGTTCGCCCTCGCCGGTGATCAGTGCCAATGCCTCATGTGTCTTGTCCCACTCGGTGCGGATGGCGGCAAAGATGCGCTTGCCCAGCCGTTTGTCCTCGACCAGCTCGACATAACGCTGCGCGATGCGCACATCGCTCTTGGCCAGCACCATGTCGAGGTTGGACAGCAGCGTGCGGAAGAACGGCCACTGCTTGTGCATGCGCTGCAGCAGGTCGAGCCGCGCGGCGCGGCCGGTGCTCTTGCCGTCATCGCCCGCGAGGAAGGCTTCGACTGCCGAACCAAAGCCGCACCAGCCCGGCAGCGCGACGCGGCATTGTCCCCATGAGAAACCCCAGGGGATCGCGCGCAGATCCTCGATGGCACGGGTGGCCTTGCGTGACGCTGGACGCGAGCCGATGTTGAGTTCGGCGATCTCGCGGATCGGCGTGGCGGCGAAGAAGTAGTCGGTGAAGCCTTCGGTGTCGTAGACCAGGTGGCGGTAGGCGGCCATGCTGGCTTGGCTCAGGCTCTCAGCCGCTTCGAGAAAGGCCTTCGGTGCGGCCTTGGTCGGGTGCAGCAGGCTCGCTTCGAGCGTCGCGGCGACGAGGGTCTCGAGGTTGCGCCGGCCGATCTCGGGGTGGGCGTACTTCGACGCGATCACCTCGCCCTGCTCGGTCAGGCGGATCTGGCCCTTCACCGTGCCTGGGGGCTGGGCCAGGATGGCCTGGTAGCTCGGGCCACCGCCGCGGCCGACGGTGCCGCCCCGGCCATGGAACAGCCGCAGCTTGATGCGATGCTCTTCTTCCAACGCATCGAACATCTCGACCAGCGCGATCTCGGCGCGGTAGAGCTCCCAGTTGCTGGTGAAGAAGCCGCCGTCCTTGTTGCTGTCCGAGTAGCCCAGCATCACGTCCTGCTCGCCGCCGCCGCGTGCCACCAATTCGGTGATGCCGGGCAGGGCGTAGAAGTCACGCATGATGTCGACGGCGTTGCGCAGGTCGGCGATCGTCTCGAACAGCGGCACGACGATCAGCGCCGCGCGGGCGTGGTCGTTCAAGGTGCCTTGCAGCAGCCCGGTCTCCTTCTGCAACAGCAGCACTTCCAACAGGTCGCTCACCGTCTCGGTGTGCGAGATGATGTAGTGGCGGATGGCGTGGGCACCGAAGCGCGTGCGGCCCACGGCCGCCGCCTCGAAGATGGCCAGTTCGCTTTGCGTCAGCGGTGAATAGTCGGCGCCGCGCACACGCAGGCCACGCGCGTCGTCTAGCAGGCCCAACAGCACGGCGCGGCGCTCGTCTTCGTTCAGCGCGGCGTAGTCCGGCTCGATGCGGGCGACGCGCAACAGCTCGGCCACCACCAGCTCATGCTGGTCCGAGCTTTGGCGCAGGTCGACCGTGGCGAGGTGGAAGCCGAACACCTGCACCGCGCGCTGCAGCGGCGCCAGGCGCGGGGCGATCAGTGCCTCGGCGTGGTGAAAGCGCAGCGATTGTTCGATCACGTCCAGATCGGCAGCGAACTCCTCGGCGCTCGCATACGGGTTCTGCGGCGCCACCGCATGGCGCAGCGCCTCGGTGCCCGTCAGCGCGTGCAACGATGCGGCCAGGCGGGCGTAGACGCCAATCAGTGCGCGGCGGTAGGGCTCGTCTTCGCGGTGCGGGTTCTTGTCGGGCGAACGCGCGGCCAGCGCTTGCATCTCGGGCGGCACCGGCGCCAGCATGGCCGACATCGACAGTTCGGCGCCGAGCGAGTGCACCTCGGTCAGGTAGTGGCGCAGCGCCGTCTCGGCCTGGCGCGACAGGGCCAGGTTCAACGTCTCGGCGGTCACGTTGGGGTTGCCGTCGCGGTCGCCGCCGATCCAGTGGCCCATGCGGAAGAACGGCGGCACCGTGTGCCCGGGCAACGCCTGCTCGATCTCGCGGTACATGCGTGGGATCTGGCGCAGGAAGGTCGCGTGGTAGTACGACAGCGCGTTCTCGATCTCGTCGGACACCCGCAGCTTGGCGTAGCGCAGCATGCGCGTTTGCCACAGCTGGGTCACACGGGCGCGGATCAGCTGCTCGTTCTCGTGCCGGTCGCGCTCGCTGCGCAACTCGTCGCGCTGGGTGATCAGCATGGCGATCGCGCGCTCGGCGTCGAGGATGCTGGTGCGCTGCACTTCGGTCGGGTGGGCGGTCAGCACGGGCGAGATGTAGGCCCGCTCCAGCATGGCCGCGATGTCGGCGCCGCGGTGGTCGGCCCGGGCCAGGCGCTCGAAGCAGAAGGCCAGCGAGCCCTCCTGCAAGTGGCCTTCAGCCTCGTGGTGCATACGGCGGCGCACGTGGTGGCGGTCTTCGGCGATGTTGGCCAGGTGCGAGAAGTAGCTGAACGCCCGGATCACGCTGACCGTCTGGTCGGTCGACAGGTTCTTCAGCAAGCGGTCGAGCACGCGGCCGGCCGAGGCGTCTTTCTTCAGCCGGTAGGCCACCGACAACTGGCGCACCCGCTCGATCAGCTCGAACGCAGCGCGGCCCTCCTGTTCGCGGATCACGTCGCCGAGGATGCGGCCGAGTAACCGGATATCCTCCATCAGCGGCTTGTTCTTTTCGGCTGCATCGCTCTTGCCGCTCACCGCCACTGCAGTTTTGCGCGATCTTGGTGCAACGGTGGCGGGAGGGGAGGCGGGGCGGGCGGTACGCGGCATGAAGGCTCAAAAATGGGTAACTAAATTACCACTGCCCGATCGTAGCAGGCCCTGCTGCTTTCGCCCCCGCCCGCTTGCCCCGGGTGGCGATAATTCGTTCATGCCTGCAGACATTGCCCCCGCCAGCACACCCGTCGAGCCCACGGTCGTCATCGCCACCCGCGAAAGCCGCCTGGCGTTGTGGCAGGCCGAGCATGTGCGCGACCGGCTGGCCGCCGAGCTGGGCCTGCGGGCCGAGTTGCTGGGCATGACGACCCGTGGCGACCAGATCCTCGACCGCAGCCTGTCCAAGGTCGGCGGCAAGGGCCTGTTCGTCAAGGAGCTTGAAACCGCGCTCGAAAACGGCCAGGCCCGCCTGGCAGTCCATTCACTCAAAGACGTGCCGATGGACATGCCGCCCGGCTTTGCACTGGCGGCGATCCTCGAGCGCGAAGACCCGCGCGACGCCTTCGTCTCCAACCAGTACGACCAATTGAGCGCGCTGCCGCAAGGCGCCTGCGTCGGTACGTCCAGCTTGAGGCGGGTCGTGCAGTTGAAGGCGCTGCGGCCCGACCTGCGCATCGAGCCCTTGCGCGGCAACCTCGACACCCGGCTGCGCAAGCTCGACGAGGGCGGCTTCGACGCCATCGTGCTGGCCGCCGCGGGCCTGAAGCGCCTGGGTTTGGCGAGCCGCATCCGCGCGCTGTTCGACGTGGTTCAGATGATCCCGGCGGCCGGACAAGGGGCGCTGGGGTTGGAGATCCGCGAAGACGACGAGCCCCTGCAGCAGGCCCTCGCACGGCTGATCCATCAGCCCACCTGGCTGGCCACGCACGCCGAACGGGCCGTTTCGCGTTCGCTCGGTGGCAGCTGCTCGGTGCCGCTGGCGGCCCACGCCACCTGGCCCGAACCCGGCCAACTGCACCTGGCCGTGGCATTGGGCGACGGCGAGAACAACCTGCTGCCGCTGCTGAAGGCCGAGTTGCAGGCCGAAGTGGCCGACACCGAAGCCGCCGAAGCCCTGGGCCGCCTGGCCGCGACGCGCTTGCGCGAGTCCGGCGCCGCGCGCTATCTGGCCCCGCTGGGCGGATGACCACCCACGCCGCGCCGGCCCGCTGTGCGCTGGTGACGCGCCCGCGGGCGCAGGGCGTGGTCTGGCAGCAGCGGCTGCGTGCCTTGGGGGTGCAGGCCGAGTTGCTGCCCTTGATCGAAATCGGCGCCGCGCCCGACCCGACCGCGCTGAGCCTGTGGTTCGCTGCCCTGGCGGCTGGTGGCCCGTTTCAACCGGCGGCGCTGGTGATGTTCGTCAGCCCGAATGCTGCGAGCGGCTTGTTCGACGCCTTGCCGGCCGGCTGGCGCTGGCCCGCAGACACCCTCGCAGCGGCCACCGGCCCGGGCACGGTGGCGGTGCTGCGTGCCGCCGGCGTGCCGGCCGAGTTGATCGTGGCGCCGTCGGAAGACGCAGCACAGTTCGATTCCGAAGCCTTGTGGGCGGTGCTCGAGCCGATGCGGGCCTGGGCCGGCCAACGGGTGGGCATTGTTCGTGGCGACGGCGGGCGGGAATGGCTCGCGACCCAGCTGCGGGCCGCGGGCGCCCGTGTCGGCTTCGTCCAGTCGTATGTCCGCCGCGCGCCGCGCTTGAACGCTGAAGAGCAGGCCTTGCTGGCGCGCGCTTCGGCGCAACCGGCGTCCTATGCCTGGCTGCTGAGCAGCTCGGAGTCGATCGAGCATCTGCAAGCGCTCGCGCCAGCGGCCGATTGGCCCGCGGCGCTGGCCATGGCTTCGCATCCGCGCATTGCCGTACGCGCGCGCGAGCTGGGTTTTGGCGAAGTGATCGAGTTGAAGCCGTCGCCCGAAGCCGTGGCCGAAGCGCTGGGCACGCTGCGTGCCTAAATCAGTCGGATGGCGAGCGACGGCATCGCGCCGTTGCTCACGCTGACAACCCTTTGCTTCACGTCGAACGACACTGTGGCGCGGAAGCCGCGCGCCCCTGTGGTGAACAAGGCCCGTCGATACAATCCCGCGCACACCGTGAACGCCCCTGAATTGCCCTCGTCTTCCCCGGCGCCCGCTGCCGCTGAACCGGTGTCTGCGGCAACTGCCCCGCCTGCCGTGACCAGCCCGGCAAGCCCGGTGGTATCGCCCGCACGCAGCCTGATGTGGCCGCTGGGCGCGTTGGCGCTCGCCGCGCTCAGCGTCGCCAGCCTGTCGCTGGTGTGGAGCACGCAGCAACGCGTCAAGTCGCTCGAGCAAGAGCTGGTGCGGCGCCAGCAAAGCAGCCAGGACCAATCCACCGAAGCACGCCTGCTGGCCCGCCAGGCCCATGACGCCGCCGCCGATGTGGCCGCCAAGCTGGCGCTGCTCGAAGCCCGGGTGGCGGAATCCGCGCTGCAGCGTACGCAAGTCGAAGAGCTGATCCAGTCGCTGTCTCGCTCGCGTGATGAAAACGTGCTGGCCGACGTCGAGGCCGGCTTGCGTGTCGCGCAACAGCAGTCGGCCATCACCGGCAGCGCCGAGCCGATGGTGGCGGTGCTGCGCCAGGCCGACGAACGGCTCGCGCGCTACAACCAGCCGCGGCTCGAACGCGTGCGCCGCGCCGTCGCGCGCGATCTGGACCGTGTCCGCGCGGTCACCGTGGCCGACGTGCCCAGCCTGTCGATCAAGCTCGACGAAGCGGTGCGCCAGATCGACGAACTGCCGATGCTGGTGAACCCCGAGCGCAAGGTCGCTGTGGCCGCGCCGGTGCCCGCATCCGCGCCGCCGCGCGACCCGTCGGCGTCCGCCGTCAGGCGTCAGGCTGAAGACTGGCTCGGCGCGCTCGACCAAGCCTGGCAGCGCGTGGCCAGCGAAACCTGGGCCGAGGTGCGTTCGCTGGTGCGGGTGACGCGCATTGACCAGCCCGAGGCGATGCTGATCGCGCCTGAGCAGGCCTATTTCCTGCGCGAGAACCTGAAGCTGCGTCTGCTGAATGCGCGACTGGCCTTGTTGTCGCGCCAGTTCGACCAGGCCCAAGGCGATCTCTCCCAGGCCCAGGCTTCGCTGGAGCATTACTTCGACCGCAGCTCGCGCCGGGTGACCACCACCGCCGAGCTGCTGCGCCAGGTGGCCACGCAGACCCGACAGGTCAACCTGCCGCGGCCCGACGAGACCCTGGCCGCGCTGGCCGCGGCCTCGGCCGGGCGCTAGAGGACCAAGGCCGCATGCGCTCGGTCATCTGGCTGGTGTTGTTGTTCACCGCGGCGGTCGTCACCGCCACGGTGCTGGGCCGCAACGACGCGCTGGTGTCGGTGTTCTACGGCACCTGGCGCGTCGACTTCTCGCTCAACCTGTTCCTGCTGCTGCTTTTGGCGTTGGTCTTCACCGTCTTCGCCGGCATGCAGGCCGCCCAGTCGCTGCTGAGCTTGCCGACGCGTGCGCGTGAGTGGCGTGAGCAAAAGCGCGAGCGCGCCGCCGGCATGGCGCTGCGCGAGGCGTTGGCCGAGCTTTTCGCCGCGCGCTACGCGCGTGCCCAGCGTGCGGCGCAACGAGCCCTCGACCTGCAAGCACTGAGCAGTGGCTTGCGCGGTGACCTGCAGTTCACCGTGCTGGCCGAAATGGTGGCCGCGTCGGGCCTGCACCGCCTGCAAGACAAGAAGGCCCGCGACGAGCATGTCAACACGGCATTGGCGCTGGTGCGAGGCCGCATCGGCAGCAGCACCGCCTTCGATGGGCTGCAACTGCTGAGCGCCGAGTGGGCACTGGAAGACCGCGACGCCGAACGTGGCCTGGCCCTGCTGGCCGAGCTGCCGCCCGGTGTGGCGCGCCGCACGCAGGCGCTGCGCTTGAAGCTGCAGGCCGCACGCCAGCAACGCCGGCCCTTGGACGCGCTGCAGACGGCGCGCCTGCTGGCCAAGCACCAGGGCTTCTCGGCGCCGGCCGCGCAGTCGCTGCTGCGCTCATTGGCGATCGAAGCGATCGACCAGGCGTTCGACCTCGATCAGCTGCGCCGCGTCTGGGCCAATCTCGATGCAGACGACCGGCGCGATGCGTTCGTCGTGGCGCGCGCTGCGCGGCGTGCGCAGGCCATGGGCCATGCCGCACAAGGCCGCACTTGGTTGCAGCCCTCCTGGGAGGCCATCGCCACCGCCGGCCCCGATGCCCGCCGCGAACTCGCGCTGGCGCTGATCGACTGCGCGCCCGGCGTCGGCAGCGACTGGTTGCCCCGCATTGAATCGGCTCTCGCGGTGCACGGCCACGAGCCCGCGTTGGTGGCGGCAGCCGGCATGGCCTTCGCCGATCGCCAGCTCTGGGGCAAGGCCCGCCGCCCGCTCGAGCAGACCGCTTCTGCTTCCAGCCTGCCGTCACCGGTGCGCCGCCAAGCCCTGCGTTGCCTGGCTGCGATCGCCCGCGAAGAAGGGCATGAAGAGCACGCCCACAACTACGACCAGCGCGCCGCTGCGATCGACTGATGGCGTGCACCGCACAACGAAAGTTGAGACAGCAGAAAAACCCGTGCTATACTGCGAGGCTCAGCGGCTGTAGCTCAGTTGGATAGAGTACTTGGCTACGAACCAAGGGGTCGTGGGTTCGAATCCTGCCAGCCGCACCAAACAATAAGAAATGAATCAACGGGTTAGACGTTCTGCGTCTAACCCGTTTTTTCTTGCCTGATCGATTTCTCGAATCAGGTCATCTCACCTGGATGCGCTCAACTGAGCAAAGCAGCCGCCTCGCGCGCGCGGTCCACATCCGGGCTGCGGTATGCCGCCTCGGGGATCGAGGATAGCGTCGAAGCCTGCAGCTGCCCGTCGGCCAATCCGTAGAACTTCTGGAAGCTCATGATGAGCGGTCGCCATTTGTCGGGATCGACGTGGTTGGGCCGGTCGGGCACCAGGATCGACGGGTGCAGGTGCACGCGCTGGATGCGCACTTCGATGTTCAGGATGTGACCACGCAGCAGCGCGTCGTCGTCAGCCACCCCATGGATCGCTTCGACCACGGCCTCCAGTTGCACCGGGCATTCATGCGCCCGCGGCGGCGCCACGGTCTCTGATGGCACCGGCGTGAAACCCGAAAGCTCGAACTTGTCCGGCACGTGGCGATAGCCGCGCGCCGCCTTGAACGGTGGCACTGGGTTCGTGCCGGTCGTCAACGCCAAGCGGTCGACGAGGCCGACCTCGTCTTGCGACGGCAGGTTCAGCACACATTCGCGCTCGCGCCGCAGGTTGCGTGCCGTTTGCGAGCTGGCCCCCAGGCCCAGCACACAGCGCCAGCCAAGCCAGAAGGCCGATGACATCGGGGCGAGGTTGGGGCTGCCGTCTTCGTTGATCGTGCTGATCACGACCACGGGCGTGCCGAAGTAAAGAATGGCGGGTTCTTGCCGCTGGTGCATGCCGACTCCTGATGAAGCATTGAAAAGACAGTGCCTCAATGTGCCGGCAAGGCCGGCCGCTGTCGCGCCGGATTCGGACACGGTTTTTCTTCGCCCAACGCGGCGGTGTGCCGCGTGGTGCTAGCCCGCCGTGCTGGGCGGTGCGACCAGCGCGTCGTCGACCGCCGACAGCAGCTCGGCCACGTCGACCGGCTTGGTCAGGTAGCGAAAGAAACCGGCGGCCACGCCGCTTTGCACGTCGACCGGAGTCGCGCTGGCGGTCAGTGCAATGATCGGGATATGTGCCGTGCGCGGATCGCTGCGCAGCATGCGCTGCGCTTCGCGGCCGCTCAGGCCCGGCATGTTGTTGTCCATGAAGATGACCGCGGGCTGATGCTCGCGTGCCAGCTCCACGCCGAGCCAGCCGTTGTCGGCCTTCATCAGTTTCAGCTGTGGGCGATGACGCAGGATTTCTTCGACCAGCATCTGGCTCGCTGGATGGTCGTCCACGCAGAGCACCGGAATCTGCGGGTTGGCCTCGTGGTGAGGGCCCACTGCCGACGGCGCGATGTATTCATTCGCGACCACGTCGGCCCAGGCGGAAGGCCCGGCCGCCTCGGGCAGCTCGATCCAGAACACGCTGCCTACGTCCGGCGTGCTGGTGGCGCCGATCTGGCCGCTCATCAGTTCGACCAGGCGCTTGGTCAACACCAGGCCGATGCCCGAGCCTTCGGTCTTGCCGGTTTCCTGGCCGAGGCGGTTGAAGGGCTGGAACAGGGCTTCCATCTGCTCCGGCCGCAACCCCGCCCCGGTGTCGTGCACTTCGATGCGCAGCCGCAGCTCGCGTGGCCGGCTGCAGATGATCTGGACGGTGCCGTTCGGGCGGTTGTACTTGATCGCGTTGGACAGCAGGTTGATCAGCGCCTGCTTCAGCCGGCCCCGGTCGGCCAGCGCGAGCAGGTTGCTGCCGGTGGGCGGAAGCAGCCGGACCGAGCGGACAGCGGCCATCGGCTCCATCATGCGCAGGCACTCGTCCAGCAGCGGCGGCAGTTCGATCGCCTGCAGCTGGATGCTGACCTTGCCCGCCTCGATCTGCGCCAGGTCGAGCAGTTCGTTGATCAGCAGCAGCAGGTGCTGGCCCGCCTCGACGATGTGGCGCACGTAGCCGGCGTGCTGCTCGGCGTTGGCCGCCTTGCCGCCGGTGGTGGCCAGCAGCTGGCCGAACCCGATGACCGCATTCAGCGGTGTGCGCAGTTCGTGGCTCATGCTGGACAGGAAGTCGGACTTGGCCCGGTTCGCGCGATCCGCGGCGGCCTTGGCGGCCGTCAGCTCTTCGTTCGAGCGCTCGAGCTCGGCCGTGCGCTCGTGGATGCGGCGCTCCAGCACTTCATTCAGGCGCTGCGCATCGGCCGACACCACCTTCTGGACAGTCACGTCCTGCAGCGTGTTGAACCAGTGGCGGCGGTCGTCACCCGCGCGGGTGGCCAGCGGCTCGATCGTCTGGTGGACGTGGATCTCCGCGCCCGAGGGCTGGACGAGCCGGTACTCGACATCCACCCGCCCCGAGGGCAACGCATCGACCGCCATGGTGCGCAAGAAGGCATCGCGGTCCTCGGGGTGGATGAGCTGCGACCATTCGAGCAGGCTGTGCGGCAGATTCGCACGCTCGAGCCCGGCGAGCTGGTGCAGCGTGTCCGACCAGTTCTCGAACCAGCCGACGTCCGAGGTGACCACATGCGCCAGCTGCGCCAGGCCCTGAGCGCGGTTCAGCTCCGCCTCGCGATCACGCAGCGTCGCTTCGGCATGCACGCGCTGCGTCACGTCGACCGGGCAGACCAGGCGCGCCGGCTTGCCGGCGTAGACCAGCTGGCGCGAGTTGATCTCGACGTAGATCATCGCCTGGTCTTTGGTCAGGTGGCGCCAGACGCCCGAATAGCGGCTGGCACGCGGTGTCCGGCGGACCGACTCTTCGACATACTGCACGTCTTCAGCCGGCCGGATGTCGCGGATCGTCAGCGCGCAGAATTCGTCGTGGGTGTAGCCGTAAACGCTGCAAGCCGCTGCGTTGACGTCCATGATCTGCAGCGTCGCCAGGTCGTAGACCAGCAGCGGCAGCGGGTTCGCTTCGAACAGGTAGCGGACGTCCTGAGGGTCCGGCAACGGCCGCTCCGGCATGGCCGGGCCGTCGGCCGGCAAGGGCTTGTCCGGTAGAGACGATGGCGGGTCCTGTCCCATGGATGCGTGGGCCAGAGAGCGGGGGTGCGGCAAAGTCTATTCCTTTTGTTCCGCGGAGCGGGGGCTGCAGCAGCCATCATTCGAGGTGAACTACCGCATCGTCACATCGTCCAATCTTTCTGCCCACCAGGGCCTTCGCCCTGGGGCCCAAACCGAGGAGACCCCATCCATGATCGAGGCTTGCACCATGATCTCGCCGGCGGGCCGCACCCGCTGCCGGCTGGCCAAGGCTGCCGTCGTTGGCACCTTGACCCTTTTGACCCTGACTGTGGGCAATGCGCGTGCCGAATGGGCCTGCCCGGCGGGCCCGTTCGGACACCCGGTGCCGCCCGGCGCGCAGATCACGCACCTGGACAACGCCTTGCCCCGGGACGCGTTCAACCAGAACGGCAACCTGAACGCCAACGTCGAGGGCCCGGTGTGGCTGGCTGGCTCGCTGTACGTCAGCGAGTTCGGCCAGGGCGCCAACCCGCCGCCTTCGCGGGTGCTGAAGATCACGGACGACAACACCGGCGTGGTGTTCATGGCCACCGCCGGCACCAACGGCCTGGCCACTGACCCAGCGGGCAAGCTGCACGGCGCGAGCCACAAGGCCGGCGGCATCGTGCGTTTCGGCGCCGCCGGCGAAGAGCCGACGGTGATCGTCTCGGGCTACCAGGGCGTGCGTTTCAACTCGCCGAACGACCTGACCTTCCGCAGCGACGGCACGCTTTACTTCACCGACCCGACCTGGCAGGCACCGAACCCGCCGCCACAGGCCAAGACCCGCGTCTACCGCGTGGCGCCGGGCTCGCACAAGGCCTTGGTGGTCGATGCCAACCGCTCCCAACCCAACGGCATCACCCTGTCGCCCGACGAGAAGACGCTGTACCTGTCGTCGCTCGACGGCCTGTACAAGTACGCGGTGGCGGCCGATGGGTCAGTCGGGACGGGCAAGCGTTTCGCCAGCCAGATCGGCGGCGCCGACGGCATGGTGGTGGATTGCGCCGGCAACCTCTATGTCACCAGCACCGACGTGATCGTCCTCAACCCGGCCGGCCAGGAGATCGACCGCCTGGTCATGCCCGCCGGGGCCGGCAGCGTCACCAACGTGGCCTTCGGCGGCGCCAAGCGCAAGACGCTGTTCATCACCGCGATGGGGCAGGGCAGCGGCCGCGGCGTCTTCAAGGTCGACCTCAAGGTGCCGGGCAAGCCTTACTGAAAGACGCGGTCAGCGACCGCTGAACCCTCATGCCGTCGCCTGGATCACCCCATCGATCGCTGTCGGGGACGGCGATCGGTGCAGGTCGGCGGCCTCCACGCGGTTGCGCCCCTGCGCTTTGGCGCGGTAGAGCTGCTCGTCAGCGCAGCGGTACAGCGCCTCTTCGTCGGCCTCGGCCACCGTCGTCGCGCCGCACCAGGCCAGGCCGAACGACGCCGTGACCACGGCGGCGCTGTGCTGCGCGTGAGGGATGCCGAGCGCTTCGATCGCCAGCCGCACCTCGTCGAGAAACTTCGTTTGCTGCGAGCGGTCGGCGCCTGACAGGAGCAATGCAAACTCCTCGCCGCCGACGCGGAACAGCCGGTCGGTGGACCGCTTCAGGCATGCCTGCGCTGCCGCGCTGACGCGGCGCAGCACCTCGTCGCCGGCCGGGTGGCCATAGTGGTCGTTGTAGCCCTTGAAGTGGTCCAGGTCGAACAGGCACAGACCAATGGCACCACCCTCGCGGCGCGCATGCGCCAGGCGGTAGCTCAGCTCGTCCTGGAAATGGCGGCGGTTGAAGGCGCCGGTCAGGCCGTCGGTGATCGCCAGGGTGGTCAGCCGCTCATTGGCCGATTGCAGCTCGCGGGTGCGGGCCTGCACCAGTTGCCCCAGTTCGTTGCTCAAGCGCGCCTCGGCTTCACGCGCCTGGCGTTCGGCCCGAAGCTTGTCGGACTTCATGCGGTTCATGTCCTCGGCCAGCGCGATGGCGATGCATAGCGCTTCGAGCACCGAGCCGATCGCCACGCCATAGGCCAGCAGCGGATGGTCGGGCACCCACCCTTCGAGCCGCAGACGCTCGGCCGTCAGGCCCACCAGCATGCAGACTGCACCGAGCAGGAAGAAGCGGGTGTGGCGCAGGCCCTGGCGCCAGGCCCAGATGCTCACGCCCATCGCAACCACGATGCTGACCATCGTCGCCGGCATGGCCAGCTTCAGCGTGCCGCTGTACGAGCCGGCCAGCGCCATCGGGATCGGCACGGCGTTGAGCGCGATCACCGCCCAGCACAGGCGCAGCAGCCACGGCCGTTGTGCCAGCACCGTCTTCAAATTGATGATCAGCATCGCGCCGAACATCACCACGCTCAACGAGTAGTTGAGCAGCAGGCCCTGGTTCAGCCAGTGCGGCGGCAAGCCGTCCAGGTACTGTGCGGCGTGGCCCTCGAAGGCGAAGCGTGTCGCGACGAGGCAGAACAGGTAGCTGACGTACAGGGCGAACGCGGTGCTGCGTGTGCTGCCCAGCAGGCACAGGTGGTACAGCAACAGGATCAGCAACCCGCCGTAGTACACACCGCACAGCAGCGTGTGACGCTGCATGCTCTGCTGGAATGCAGGCTCGGACCACAGCTTGATCGGCACCAGCCCGAGATAGCCGTCGCGCGAATCGAGGCGGACGAGTACGTCGACAGTCTCGCCCGCCGCCACGGTGAGCGGAAAGGCGAAGCCGTGGTACGCGACCGGCCGGTCGGCAAACGGATGCTGGTCACCGGTGAGGAAGCGGGTGGCCGCGGCGCCAGGGTGCAGCACATGCACCTCGATCTCGTCTAGGCGCGGGTTGTCCAGCTCGAGCACGCGGGTGGTTGTCGCGTCGGCCGCGCCGGCCAGCCGCAGATGCAGCCACCAGGCAGACCTGGAATGCGCCAGGTTCAGCACCGGGGAGTTCACCGACTGCCAGGCCTGCGCGGCGGCGCCCGGCGCCAGGATCTGATCAGCTCGCAACTGATGGCTTGGATCCTCCAACCGCCGGATCCTGTCGGCGATGGACATCCCGTCCTGGCTGGTCGCCATGGAGATGGTGGCTGGCGTGGCTGCGTGCGCGCCTGCGGCGCCGCCCAGCCACAGCCAGAGGGTCGCCGACAGAAGCCACGAGCTCATGCCCAGGGTGCGGGCGACGCGATGACAGAAACGCAGGAATTCCACAGGCCACGACCCAGGGCCGTGGGTGGGGCCCCGTGCCCACTCATCGGCTGCACGGCCGCAGAGTTGAGGGCTGCTTGTCACACGGTGTCGCGCAGCCCGTACAGCTCCACGATGCAACGCAGGCGCTCGATCGTCGAGCGTTTGAGTGCCGGCGGTCCGATCACCTCGACCTCCGGCGCCAGGCGCAGCAACTGGCCGGTGGCGTGCTCGATCGTCTCGATCGGAATGCGCAGCTCGACACGCCCCTCGTCGCCTTCGGGCGGGCTCACGGCAACCACGGCCTTGGCGACCGCGGCGCTGAGGTACGACAGGCTTTTCAGGCCGACCGCCGTGGCGCGCACGGTGGCTTCTTCCTTGAAGACCTCGGCTTCGAAACGCTGTACCGACTGGCGCCAGTGCTCGGTCAGGTTGAAGCCCTTGGGCCGCTTGACGACGCCGGGCTGCAACTCGGCGTCGAGGATGCTGGCGACGCGGTAGGTGCGCAGCTTGCCTTCGCCGGCGGCCGCCACCAGGTACCAGGCGCCGGCCTTCAGCACCAGGCCCAGCGGATGGATGGTGCGGCGCGAGGTGAGCTTCCAACTCTCGTAGTGCATCGCCAGCGGCCGCTCGTCCCAGACGGCGGTGGCCACCGTGGCCAGATGCGGCAGCGGTTGCGACTCGCGGTACCAGTCGATCGGGTCCAGGTACAGGCGCGAGCTGACGCGGCGGGCATCGTCGCGCCACGAAGCGGGCAGTGCGGCGAGCAGCTTCAGCTGCGCCTGCTCGACCTGGTCGCCCAGCCCCAGCTCAGCGGCGGGCCCCGCCAAACCGCTAAGGAACACGGCTTGCGCTTCCGAAGGGGTCAGCCCGGTCAACGTGGTCTTCCAGCCGCGCATCAGCTCAAAGCCGCCGGCGCGGCCACGCTCGGCGTAGACCGGCACGCCGGCGGCGGTCAACTCGTCGACGTCGCGGTACAGCGTGCGGATCGAGATCTCCAGCGCATCGGCCAAGGCCCGCGCACTCATGCGGCCGCGGGTCTCCAACAGCATCTGGATCGACAACAGGCGGCTGGCGCGCAAGGATGAAAGCTCCGGTGTGGGTGGTGGCCAGTCTGGATGCTAAAGCTGACTTCGGCTGGCAGCTATTCCTGGCCAGGCAATTGAGTGCTGGGCTCTCAAGAAACGAAGGGCCGTTCCCGAGTTTCTTGATCCCCCGTGGGGGACGGGCTGGGCGCAGCCCGGACCTTGGGGGCACTCGTTAGCATCGGGGTTCACCCGCCATGGATGGACCGCATGAATCAGCCCCTTGCCCCCGGGCACTTTGCCCACACCGCAACCGGTGCGCGCGACAACGTGCGCGCACTGCGCTCGTCGCAGATCCGCGAGGTGGCCAACGCCGGGCTGGGGGTGCCCGATGTGCTGCCCTTCTGGTTCGGCGAATCGGACCAGGTGACGCCCGAGTTCATCCGCACGGCTGCCACAGCCGCGTTGGGGCAGGGCGCGACCTTCTACTCGCACAACCTGGGCATCGCGCCGTTGCGCGAAGCTTTGGCGGCCTATGTCACCGGCCTGCATGGGGCGACCACGGTGGATCACGTGGCGGTGACCAGCTCCGGTGTCAGCGCACTGATGCTGGCCACGCAGCTGGTGGCCGGCGCCGGCGACCGGGTGGTGGCGGTCACGCCGCTGTGGCCCAACCTGGTCGAGATCCCGAAGATCCTGGGCGCCGAGGTGCAGACGGTGGGCCTGCGCTTCGGCGCGCAAGGCTGGTCGCTGGACATGGATGAGTTGCTGGCGGCATTGACGCCCGGCACGCGGCTGTTGCTGCTGAACTCGCCCAACAACCCGACCGGCTGGGTGATGGGCCGTGAAGACCAGCGCACGGTGCTGGACCATTGCCGGCGTCTGGGCATCTGGATCATCGCCGACGAGGTCTACGAACGTCTGAGTTATGCCGAGGACGGCGTGGCCGCGCCATCGTTCCTGGATTTGGCTGACCGCGACGAGCGGGTGATCTGCGTCAACTCGTTCTCCAAGGCCTGGGTGATGACCGGCTGGCGCCTGGGCTGGATCGTTGCACCCGCGGCGTTGATGGGCGACCTAGGCAAGCTGATCGAATACAACACCTCTTGCTCGCCGGTCTTCGTGCAGCAGGCGGGCGTGGCCGCCCTGACGCAGGGCGAAGCCTTCGTGCGGCAACTGGTCAGCGACCTGCGCGCCTCGCGCGATCACCTGGTGCAGGCCTTGTCGGCGCTGCCGCAGGTGCAGGTCAAGGCGCCGCCGGGTGCGATGTACCTGTTCTTCTCGATGCCGGGTGCGGAGCAGAGCCTGGCGCTGTGCAAGGCGCTGGTGCGCGAGGCGGGACTGGGTCTCGCGCCCGGCAGCGCCTTCGGCCCCGAAGGCGAGGGCTTCGTGCGCTGGTGTTATGCCTGCGACCCGGCGCGGCTGGATGCAGGCGTGGCGCGGCTCCAGCGTTATCTGGCCTCTCGCTGACAGTCTTTTGGCGTGCCTGTAGTCTGGCTACATTGAAACTACGATGTAGTCGACGACGAAGGGGTTTCTCCTCTGAAAAACACCGTTGCAACGACGTCGACCAGGCTAGGGAAAACGAAGAGTTGCCGGTAGTTTTGTTTTAGTAGAGTCGCCGCCGTGACGCCGAAGCCGGCAGCTGCGGCTCGCTGACGTCACGCCGATCTGCGCTCCAGTTCTTGCCGCTCATGCCGAGGTGAGTGGTCCGCGAACTAACGCGTCAGGTCGCTGACCCGTGTCTTGACGATCAGCATTCCTGCTGCGGCGGGAAGGGAGACCCCATGCCTACTCGTTTCTTGCCTCATGCGTTGGCCATGGCTGCCGTTGCCGCGTTGGCCGGCCAGCCAGCCGTGTCGGTGGCGGCCAGCATTCCGGCGGCCCACGTCTATCACAACCACATGCCGAACTTCTGGCCGTTCTACGGCGTGGACGTGATGGCGACCTACAACGCCACCGCGGTCGGACAGCCGATCCGCTACACCTACGACGGCCAGGTGATCAACTTGAAGAAGAGCCCGCCGCCGGGCTACAGCTACTACCTGCCGGCCTCGCTGGGCGGCGGCATCATGCCGCACGACGACCTGGTGAACTACTACTCGCCCGATGCGAAAACCGGCGCCTACCAGTGGTGGCCGCAGCAGGACGCGGACGAGGTCAAGAACTGGTCGGGCGGCGGCGGGCAGATCCACGTGACCATGTCCGGCGCGGTGGTCAACAACGTCGACAGTCTCGAGAACCTGCGGAACGTGCCGGGCTACAGCAACCCGAACTGGGGCGCGTCATGGACATCGGCCTACAACGGCCTGCCGACGAACAACGGCCACCGCACGCTGGACCTGATCCACTTCACCGGCCACCACACGATGGGGCCGCTGGTTGGGCCGGACTATTTCCTGAAGGACCTGATCTTCCACGGCGCCTCGCTGGCGCAGCCTTACTTTCTGGGCAACAGCTACACCTCGTCGCGCGGCTTCTTCCCGACCGAGCTGGGCTTCTCGGAGCGGCTGATCCCGACGCTCGCGAAGATGGGCGTGCAGTGGACGGTGGTCGGCAACAACCACTTCTCGCGCACGCTGAAGGACTACCCATTCGGCAACTTCGATGCGACCGGCGACACGCTGGTCTCGCCACCGAACCGGGCCGACCTGCGCAACACCGCCAACACCGGCACCTGGGTCGCCAACGGCATGGCGCACGAGCAGCAGGTCATCGTCAACAAGTTCCCCTTCGCGTCGACGCCGCACTGGGTGCGCGCAGTCGACCCGGCCACCGGTGCGGTGTCCAAGGTCGCGGCCATTCCGGTCAGCCAGAACGGCTCATGGGCCGAGGGCTGGGATGGCTCGACGACAGTCGATGAGCTGATGCCCTACACCGCGCTGGAGCCGCGGCAGTTCTTCGTCGTCGCGCACGATGGCGACAACTCTGGCGGCCGTGCCGGCTCGCTGGACACCTGGCAGAACGGCCACCGCGTCACCTGCGCCGGCAATGGCTTTTGCCAAGGCATCGACGAATACCTGAAGGCGCACCCGATTCCCGACGCCGACGTGCAGCATGTGCAGGACGGCTCATGGGTCGATACGCGCGACAGCTCGTCCGACCCGACCTGGTACCACTGGCACCTGCCGCCGCTGATCTGGCAAGGGCAGTTCAGCGCCTTCAACCAGGCGACCGGCTTGAACCTCGCGCCGAAGAAGAACCTGAAGGGCCAGAACGAGGGCGCGACAGTCAGCCTGGAACACGGCTGGCACTACCTCGAGCGAAATTTCGCGCTGCTGCAGCCTGCGCTGAACTACGCGAAGACCGCGGAGCAGATCTGGCTCGACGCGCACCCGAACCACTGGTCGCCGACCAGCGCACTCGACAAGCAGATCACCCACACCGGCAACCAGCTGAACCCGTGGATGCTGTCGTTCCCGGTCAAGGGCAACGCCGCTGCCGACTACGCCGGCGGCGCGAACCCGGCGGAGCTCGCCTGGTATTTCTTGCTGCCCGCGATGGACTCGGGCTTCGGCTACTACGACGAGAACAAGGACGACGTGGTCAAGCCGACGCTGGCCTTCAACAACTCGCTCGCGTTCTCCAGGCCGTTCGTGCAGGCCAACCTCGCGAAGGACCGCACCGGCCCGTCGGTCTGGTGGCCCCAGCGTTACCCCTACAACCCCGGCTCGGTCAACGGCTCGAAGGCCGAGGGCTGGACGATCCAGCACTACAGCCCCGACTTCGCCGTCTACACCTACGGTTTCGACGTGTCGGGCATCGCCTCGGCCCGGCTGATGGTGCGGGTGCACAGCCAGAACACCATCGACAACGACGACGACACCTACAAGGTCTACAGCCCGAAGCAGATGGTCGGCAAGCCGGGCCTGAACATCACGCCGAGCAAGGTCGGCGCCTGGAAGGCCTACCCGATGCAGGTGCGTGACATGACGCCGGTGATGAACGGTGTGGCCTGGGTGCAGCCGACGATGGACACGCTGAAGGTGGTGCCGGCGCAAGAGATCGGCAACCTCTACTACGCCTACCTGTCGGCGTACCGCAACCAGCTGCTCGACTACTACGTGAAGATGACCGACACGGCCGGCAACGTCACCCGTTCGGAGATCCAGCAGGTGTATGTCGGCGCCGGTACCTACCGCACCGGCGGCAACTCGGGCTTCACCGAAGACCTGAACGGCACGGTGCCCGGGGTCTACCCGTTCATCTTGACTGACAGCACGCCACCCAGCGTGCCGGCCAAGCCGACCCTCGGCCAGCTCACCGACCGCAGCGTGAGCCTGAGCTGGCCTGCATCGAGCGACAACGTAGCGGTCACCGGCTATCGGGTCTTTCGCGATGGCACGGCAATTGGCACCACGCCGACCCCCGGCTACACCGACAGCGGCCTGACGCCGCAGACGGCCTACAGCTACCAGGTGGCGGCCTACGATGCCGCCAACAACCAGTCGGCCAAGAGCGTGGCGCGCAACGTGACCACCCGCGCGCCCGACACGCAGGCGCCCACGGCGCCGGGCGCGCCCACAGCGTCGGACGTCAAGGGCAACACGCTGAAGCTCGGCTGGACAGCGGCGACGGACAACTACGGCGTCGCGAAGTACCTGGTGCTGCGCAACGGCCACCAGGTCGGCACATCGACCAGCCTCAGCTTCAGCGACAGTGGGCTGACGCCGGCGACGACCTACAGCTACACCGTGAAGGCCGAAGACGCGGCCGGCAACCAATCGGTGCCATCCACGGCGACGCAGGTCACCACCGCGTCGGGCAACTCCGCCACCGTCTACTACAAGGTGCCCAACGGCTGGACCACGGTGAACATCCACTACGCGCCGAACGGCGGCAACTGGACGCCGGTGCCCGGCGTGCCGATGAGCCCGGCCTGCACGGGCTGGGATGTCTACACGGTCAACCTCGGCCAGGCGACCGGCTGGCAGACGGTGTTCAACAACGGCAACGGCACCTGGGACAACAACGGTGGCCACAACTACAGCCTGGGCACCGGGCTGTGGCAAGTGGCCGATGGCGTGGCCACCGGCGGCGTGAACCCTTGCGCTTCTCAGCTCGGACGCTGACGCCGAAGCAGAAAGAAAACAGGCCCGGCGTTGTGCGCTCGGGCATGTCGGAAGGATTGAATCCTTACAGCAGCAACCAGGCCAGCGCCACGCCGATCGGCAGCGAGATGTACGGCGGCTGCTTGAAGCGCCAGACGGCGAAGTAGGCTCCGGCCACCAGGGCCACGGTCTGCCACGGCACGGCCTTGAACGGCATCTTCATCAGCAGCGAGATCGCGGCGCCGGCGATGAGGCCGACCACGGCACAGCGCACGCCGATCATCGCGTGCTGGAAGCGGCGCGAACCTTTCAACCGATCGGCCACGCCGCTGACACCGACGCTGATCAGCGCCGTGGGCAGGTAGATGCCGATGGTGGCTGCCAGGGCGCCGGCCAGGCCGGCGGCCTGCATGCCGGTGAAGGTGGCCACGCTCAGGATCGGCCCTGGCGTCAGCTGGCTGGCGGCAAGCGCGGCGCTGAAGCCGGCATGGTCCAGCCACTTCAGGTGGTCGACGATGAAGCCCTCGAGCAGCGGAATCATCACCAGCCCGCCACCGAACAGCGTGGTGCCGAGGCCGGCGAACGCCAGCCCGACCTGGGCCACCAGCGCATCAGGCAACAAGGCCGGCACCAGCTGGAAAACCGCCAGGCCGATCGGCGCAAAGCACAGCAGCATTTCCAGCGGCTTCAAACGCCGGTCGGAACCCTGTTCGGCCTGCTTCGGCCCCGGCCAGAAGACCATCGAAACCGCTGCACCGAAAGCCAGCACGTAGATCGGCGCGGCCCAGTACGGGATCGCCAGCAACAGCACGGTCGCTGCGGCCGCGAGCGTCTTCTCCTTGGCACCCGGCGTGGCCTTCTTGGCTTGGTTGAACGCGGCCTGCCCGAGGATCATGGCCAACGGCGGCAGCACGCCGACGGTCACGGCGTGCAGCACGCTCGGGTGGCCGCCGAGCATCGAGTAGCCGTACCACAGCGCCACGATGATGCAAAAGCCCGGCAGCACGATGCCGGCCAGCGCGGCGGCAAAGCCACCCCAGCCGGCCACGCGGTGGCCCATCGTCGCGATCGCGTTGACGGCCTGCGGCCCCGGCAGCATCGTGACCAGTGCGATGAGGTCGAGGAACTCCTTCTCCGACACCCATTTGCGCTGCTTGACGAAGCGTTCCTGGGCCTGGGCCAGCAGCGCCATGAAGCCACCCCAGGCCGTCAGGCCCAGCAGGGCGCAGTCGGCAAACAAACGGCCTTTGCTGACAGGGGCGGTGGAAGTCGAGTCAGTCAGTGGGGTGACCTCGACGGTGCTGGTGATGTCGCTCATGAGTCTCACACAGCCTTTACACCGCGACCAGGCGTGAACGGATCGACGCCAGCAGGTCTTCTTGCGGTTTGCGTGCGGCCGCATCTTCCGGCGGCAGCTCTTCCTTCACCGTGGCCTTGCGGGCGCGGTTGTCGGCATCGAGCGCGGCCTTGGCTTCGGCGTCGTAGGTGCGCGCGGCTTGCGAACGGCCGACGAACTCGAGCTCGTAGCCCAGCTGCATCAGCGAGCGGCCGGCGACCGACTCGAAGTCGATGATCTGGTCGGGCGTCATGCCGGTCAGCCACTTCTTGGTGTTGGTGGCCATCACCGGCTTCTTGACGTTCTCCCACAGCTTGCCGGAAGCAGCGGTCTTGTTGGCTTCTTCCGATTCATGGAAGTCCAGCATCTTCGGGCTGAAGGCGATGCCCAGCCAGCGGCACAGCAGGCGCAGCGTCGACTCGGGGTTGCTCGTCAATTCTTCGTACGACAGCGCCAGGAACTGCGACGACGGCACGCGGCGGCCGCAGTCCAGCGCCAGCTGCTGTTCGACGTCCCACTGCTTGGCGACGTGGTAGGCCGTCTTCTCGCCGACCACCGCCTTCAGGAACGACAGGCACACATCGCGGCCGTCGCGGTACAGATAGAGATAGCGCGCTTCGGTGCCGAAGTAGCGCTCGATCTCGGGCAGGAAATGCACGTTGGCCAGCGACTTGCACATCCAGTCGGGCTTGCCGTGGCTTTCGGCCATGTGGTCCATCACCGAGCCGAACACGGCGACCAGGCTGTTGTCGCGGCAACGCTGGCGGATGTCGTCGCGGTCGAAGGTGACGCCCCACGAAACGGGGTTCACCTCGACCAGGCGCACGACGTCATCGATCAGGCGCTCGAAGTTCGACTCGTTCTGCAGATCGCCATAGGCCGGCAGCAGCGGCGTGAAGCGTTCCATCACGTGGGGAGGGTGAGGCGCCGCGATGGTGGGAGCTTGGTTGACCATCAGGCGCAGCAGGTTGGAGCCTGAACGCTGGGTACCAATCATGAAGACTTTCATTGGCGGGCCTCTCTGTACATCTGGTCTGGAAATGGGCCGCGCGCTGCCATCCCGCTGGGTAGACGCAGGTGGGGCGGTGGGCCAAGGTAGGGGTGGGTTGGGCGACGCCGCGCGGATAGGTGGCGCGTCATTGCGACTCGCGTCGGCGTCCCCCCGTCCATCGACGGCTAGGGGGAGGTGTTGATCGCGCGTGTGGGGAATTCCGCACACAAATGCCGTCGCGTTTTGTTTCCCGCAGGGTTCGACCGGTGGCGCGAAGCTGGCCCTGAAATTGCCGCCTGTTTGTAGCTTTGGCGGCCTCAACCGCCGCCGAAACCTGCCGATACACCGCTCGGTGCAAGGCGGCAACGAACCGCCCGTCGCACCAGACATCCATACTTCTCAGGGACTACGATGAAATACACGCTGCGCTTGGCCGCGCTGATGGCCATTTCCGCAACCACACTGGCTGGCCTGACGGCGCCCGCCTACGCCGGCGAGCTGCCTTCGGAAGTGACCGCCAAGGTCGAGAAGGCCAAGAAGCGTTTGACCGAACTCGCCGCCGATCCGGCCGTGCTGGCCGCCGTGCGCGAAGCCAACGGCCATGACACCGGCGGCATGAACAACGGCAAGTGGATCGAGCTGAGCGACACCGACCCGGCCGTCAAGATCACGTTGACCAGCAAGGTCAGCCAGCAGATCGCCAAGTGGGAACAAGCCGATGACACGGTCAACAAGATCGTGTTGCGCGACCAGAAGGGCAACCTCGTCGGCGCGAGCACGCGGCCGCTGATCTTCAACAACGCCAACCGGCCGGTGTTCGCCAACGCGATCAAGGGCCAGGCCTGGGCCGCAGGCGAGATCAAGCCCGATACGTCGACGCAGATCCCCAGCGTGCACGTCGCCGCGCCAGTGCTCGATGGCGGCAAGCCGATCGGCGTGCTGCACGCCGGCGTGACCGCCAAGTAAAGCGCCTGTCCGTTCCTGCTAACCGCACCGCCTGATCGACAGGCCGTTGCTGGAGACACCCATGTTCAAGAACCTCAAGGTAGGCGCCCGGATGGCGCTCGGCTTTGCCGCCGTGCTGGTGCTGATGGCCCTCATCAGCGCCATCTCGCTGAGCCGCCTGTCGGCGATCAAGGCAGACCTCGAAGCGGTGACCGGCGAGGCGCCCGAGCGCCTGGCCAACTCCATGCGCGACCTGGTGCGTTACCAGGGCATGGCCTTGCGCGATGCGGTGCTGCAGGACGATGTCGCGTTCAAGAAGAAGGAATTCGACCAGATGAAGAAGGCCCGCGCGGACTACGACCGCACGGCGCAACAACTGGCCTCGATGCCGATCGAGCCCGAGGTCAAGACGGCGCTGGAGAAGGCCACCACCTTGCTGGCGGCAACGAAGGCGCCGATCGAAAAAGCCATCGACCTATCGATGTCCGACGACGTTCCCGGCGCCGCCCAGGCGATGCGAGAAGAAGTCAGGCCGGCGCAGCTGGCCCAGATCAAGGCGCTCGACGACGTCATCGACGCCATCAAGCTGGCATCGAAGCGGCGCTACGACGAGGCCGATGTGGCCTACAGTCATGCGGTCAGCCTGATCGTCGGCCTGTCGATCACTGCGCTGGTTGCCGGCCTGCTGATCGCCTGGCGGATCCAGCTGAGCATCACGCGGCCGCTGAACCAGGCGGTCTCGGTGGCCCAGGCCGTGGCCGAAGGTGACTTGACGCGCGACATCCATGTCCGTTCGCACGACGAGGTGGGCAACCTGCTTCAGGCCTTGAAGAAGGTCAACACCGACCTGGGCCGCACGATGCGCCAGGTGCAGCAGGCCGCCGAGACGATGCAGACCGCATCGGTCGAGATCGCGGTGGGCAACAACGACCTGAGCCGTCGCACCGAGCTGCAGGCCTCGAGCCTGCAGCAGACCGCGGCGTCGATGGAACAGCTGAACTCGACGGTCAAGAACAACGCCGACACGGCCCGCAGCGCCGCGCAGATGGCCCATTCGGCCAGCGCCGCGGCGGCCAAGGGCGGCAAGGTGGTGACCCAGGTGGTCAGCACGATGCAAGAGATCACCGACAGCTCGAAGCGGATCGCCGACATCATCGGCACCATCGATGGCATCGCATTCCAGACCAACATCCTGGCGCTGAATGCGGCGGTCGAAGCAGCGCGCGCCGGCGAACAGGGCCGCGGTTTCGCGGTCGTGGCCGGCGAAGTGCGGGCATTGGCGCAGCGCTCGGCGCAGGCGGCCAAGGAGATCAAGACACTGATCAGCGCCAGCGTCGAAAGCGTCGAGACGGGTTCACGCCTGGTCAGCGATGCCGGCGCGACGATGGCCGACATCGTCGGCCAGGTGCAGCGCGTGACCGACCTGATCGGCGAGATCAGCAGCGCCACGATCGAGCAGACCAGCGGCATCGGCCAGGTCAACCAGGCGGTGGTGCAGCTGGACGAAGTGACGCAGCAGAACGCCGCGCTGGTGGAGGAAAGCGCCGCCGCCGCCGAGAGCCTGAAGCAGCAGGCCGGTGGCCTGGTCGAAGCCGTCAGCGTGTTCCGGCTGCAGGCTGCTTACTGACTGGCCAACAGCGCACGCCGCATGCGCCGGAGCGCGCGGCCGATCTCGTCGGCGTCGATGACGCCGTAGCCGAAGGTCAGCGCCCAGGGCGGGGCGGGCAGCATCGCGTAGTCGGCGGTGGTCTGCGCGCCCGGGGTGCAGCGGTGCATCGCTTCGACGATGGCAGCCGCGCGGGCCGGATCGCGGATGCGCGCCGCCAGGTGCAGCCCGGCTTCGGAGGGGATCACCTCCAGCCATTCATTCAACTCACGCCGCAGGCCGCCGAGCAGCGCCTCGCGGCGTTGCGCATAGATCGGCCGCATGTGCCGCACATGGCGCGCCAGGTGACCATCGCGGATGAAGGCTGCCAGCGCGGCCTGCGTGACCGTGTCGCAGTGCGAATCGGCGCAATGCTTGACGCTGATCAGCGCATCGCGTGCCCAGGCCGGCGCGACGATGAAGCCTTTGCGCAGCGACGGGAACAGGCTCTTCGAGAACGTGCCGATGTAGAACACCAGGCCGTCGCGGTCCAGTGTCTGCAGCGCATCGAGCGGCCTGGCACCGAAGCGGAACTCGCCGTCGTAGTCGTCTTCGAGCACCACCGCATTGCGCTCGCGTGCAAACGCCAGCAGCGCCATGCGCCGACGCAATGACAACGCGACGCCGGTGGGCGACTGGTGCGACGGTGTCACGCTGATCACCCGCACGTCGTTCGGCAACTGGTCGACGCACAACCCTTCGTCGTCGACAGGCATCGGCACCAGCCGCGCACCGGCGGCGGCAAAGGCGGCACGCAGCGGCGGGTAGCCGGGCTCTTCGACCGCGACCTTGGTCTGGCCCGGTGTCACCAGCAGACGCGCGAGCAGGTCGAACGCCTGCTGCGCGCCCGAGGTGACCAGCACGTCGTCCCGCACGCAGGCCACGGCGCGCGCGAACGCCACATGCTGCGCGATCGCTTCACGCAGTTCGGGCAGGCCTTCTGACGGCGGGTAGCTGAAGCGCGTGCGTGACCAGGCGCGCAGCGACTGCGCGGTCAGGCGCCGCCAGACCTCGTGCGGAAAGTGAAGATGGTCCGGGATGCCGAGCCGGAAGCAGCGCTCGGGCAGCACACGCGCCGGCTCGGGCCGCATGAAAGGCACGCGCCAGAGCGGGTTCAGGCGTTCGTCTTCGAGCCGGCGGCTCTGCACCCGCGGTGCCTTGGCCGCTCGGCGTGTCGCGACCTCGGCCACCACTGCCTTGGCGCCGAGCCGCGGCAGCACATAGCCCTCGGCGACCAGCAGGTCATATGCCGTGACGACGGTGTTGCGGCTCACCCCGAGCGCTTCGGCCACCGCGCGTGTCGAAGGCAGCGCGCTGCCGGCCACCAGCCGGCCGTCGAGCACGGCGGCACGCAGTTGCTGGTGCAGCGACTGCGCCAGCGCGCCGCTGCCGGGCGCCGGCAGGGTCAGGTCGAAGGGAAAAACTGGCACCATAGAAATAGTCATAACTGGCATATCCTGGGATCCAGTCGAATCTTAAGCTGGCGCCATTCCAAATCGATACGGAGCGCGCCATGACCTGCTACCTCTGCGAAACCTGCGGTACCCAGTACGCCGACGGCCCCGAGCCACCCGCGCACTGCCTGGTCTGCGAAGACGAGCGGCAGTACGTCGGCTGGCAAGGCCAGCGCTGGACCACGCACGAGGAACTGGCCCGTCGCTTCACGCTGCGCATCGGCGATGACGACGGCCTGCTCGGCATCGCTTTGCAGGGCGATTTCGCCATCCCGCAGCGCGCGCTTCTGCTGCCCACCGACGCCGGCAACATCCTGTGGGAATGCGTCAGCCTGGTCACGCCCGAGGCCGTGGCGGCACTGAAGGCGCGTGGCGGTGTCGACTTGATCGCGATCTCTCACCCGCACTTCTACAGCGCGATGGTCGAGTGGAGCAATGCGCTGGGCGGCGTGCCGATCCTGCTGCACGAGGCTGATCGCCAATGGGTGATGCGGCCTGCGCCGCAGGTCGAGTTCTGGCACGGCGACGTCAAGCGCCTGTCCGACGCGGTGACGCTGATCCGCTGTGGCGGCCACTTCGCCGGCAGCACCGCGCTGCACTGGAAAGACGGCCCGACGCCAGGCGGCGCATTGTTTCCGGGCGACGCACTGCAGGTGGCGAGCGACCGCCGCCATGCCGGCTTCATGTACAGCTACCCGAACTACATCCCGATGAGGGCGAGTGACGTGCGGGCGATGCGCGATCGGCTGGCGCCGTTCACCTTCGAGCAGGTGTTTGGCTTCAGCTGGGGCCGCAACATCACGAGCAACGGCCGCGCTGCGGTCGATGCCTCGTTCGATCGTTTCTTCCGCGCCATCGAAGCCTGATTGGAGATTGACATGAGCAACGCCAACGCCAATCCCAACGCGAATGGACTGACCGCCTTGCAGCAGTACCTGCCGGCCCGCTTCTCGACCACCGCCGGTCTGCCGTGGATCCCATCGTCAACACCGGGCAAGTCGGCCAAGCCCTTGCGCTTCCTGCCCGGCGGCAGCGGCTTCGTCGAGCTGCTGCGCATGGAGCCCGGCGTCGTGATGCCGCTGCACCGCCACTCGGGTGAGATCCATGCCTACAACCTGAGCGGCAGCCGCCAGTTGTGCACCGGGGAGATCATCGGCCCGGGCGACTATGTGTTCGAGCCGCCAGGCAACACCGACTGGTGGAAGATCGTCGGCGACGAGACGATGGTCGCGCTGGTCGTCGTGATGGGCGAGGTCGAGTTCCTCGGCCCGGGCGGCGTGGTGCGCGGTCGCGCGAATGCAGCCACCCAGCTGGCCGAGTACCAGCAGTACTGCCAGGCGCATGGTCTGGCACTGCAGGACATCGTCGAGGAGTGATGTCCGCACATGGGTGGATCCACCACATCAGGTCGGTGGATCCACGCCATCCCAGCCGTTGGAACTTCGCATAGAGTCGATCGACTCACGCACACCAACGGGCGTGCGCTGCGCTCCGGGAGCGCCACGTTGTCCAGCAACGCCTTCCACCAGGATTCCCATGCGTCAATTCATCCGGTTCGCCGCCTTGCTTCCCCTGACCGTGGCCGCCTGCCTGGCATTCGCCCCCGCGCAGGCCGCCGAGGACGACAACGCGCCCATGGCGGCGAGCGTTCCGCTGGACAACGCCTACCTGTTTCTCGACAAGATGATGGACAAATACCATGCGGGATCCACGCTCCGCCTGGTACAGAGCTACGTCTCCACGCCGAAACTGCAGATAGACCACATCGCCTTCACCTACGACAACGCACTCGTGTTGCTGGCCTACCTGGCGCGGGGCACGCCGGACGACATGGTGCGCGCACGCGTGATCGGAGATGCGTTCATCCTCTTGCAAAGCCAGGCGCCCGTGCCGGATGGTCGCGTCCTGAACAGCTACTACGTGAGCTCCGCCGACAAGATCGGCAAGGACGACAACGGCGCGGATCTCGGCAACGTGGCCTGGACCGGCCTGGCCCTGGCGCAGCTGTACCGCAAGACGAGCGATGCCAAGTACCTGGATGCCGCCAAGAGCATCGCCGACTGGGCTGTCAAGAACACCTACACGACCAAGGGGTTCGGCGGCTTCCTCGGTGGCTGGACCGCCAAGCGGACCGCCATCAAGTGGTCATCGGCCGAATACAACATCGACGTGAATGCGCTGTTCACGATTCTCGATGTCTCGGGCGCCGCGGCCCCCGCGGGGCATACCTGGGCACAACTGGAAGCAGCCAGTTCGAACTACGTGCAACTGCACATGTGGAATGCCTCCGGCAAATACTACTGGACGGGTGCCGACACCAGCAACTCGGTCGTCAACAAGAGCCTGCTTCCCGAGGACGTGCAGTCCTGGGGTTATCTCGCCATGCCGAACGCGCATTCGGCGGCGTCGCTGACCTGGTCGACCACCGCGCTCAAGGGTGCCGGTCCCTACGCCGGTCTGAGTTTCAGCGCGTCGGACACGAGCGGCGTGTGGTTCGAAGGCACCGCGCAAACGACGCTGGCCTTGAAGCGGCGCAATCAGACGGGCGATGCGACCCTGGTGGCGCAGTACCTGTCGAGCATCGAATCGGCGCAGGTCAACGGGCCCCACGCCGATGGCCAAGGCATCATCGCCGCATCGAAGGACGGACTGGCAACGGGCGACGGCAGTGACAAGTACTTCAGCGCCCTGCACATCGGGGCCACTGCCTGGTACATCCTCGCGAAGCAGAACAAGAACCCGTTTGCGCCCATGTGAGCGTCCACAGGCCATCCGGCCGCAGCGGACGCATGCCTTGGGGCATCGCCTTTTGCCAGGCACTGCCAGGCGCACATCTGCCGCCGCGCCATCTCAGGGGATCCACCACATCGCGTCGGTGGATCCACGCCATGCCAGTTGCCGGGGCTTCGCATAGAGTCGATCGACCCCACCATACCAACGGGCGCGCGCCGCGATCCGGCACTCGCCATCGACGAGGAGGAGAACCGATGGACCGACGCATCGTCGCGGCCTGGACCTGCGCATTCGCCGCGGGCGTGGCCTGCGCCCAGAACACCAGGCAAGCCGACTCGAATCTGATGGTCGTCAGCAGCTTCAGCGGCCCGGTGACGCAAAGCGAGATCGATTCGTTCAAGGCCTACCTGACGACGATCAGCCCTGCGAAGGACAACATCGGCAACGCCTGGGCGCAGGGTGCCAGCGGCGAGCAGACGAAGGCCATGGGCCTGGTCTACGAGATCTCGCACGACACCGTCATCCTCGACAAGATGCTGACGTACTGTGATGCAGTCTTGTCCGAGCGCAACGACCTCGCGCCCAAGCCTGTCGGCCAGTACGTGATCTGGACCGGCCGCATCGACCCCGCGTGGCCGAACAACGTGGACATCAAACCGATAGGCACCGGCGGCGAGCAGGGCGACCCCATCGGCCACCTCGGCCACTGCGCGCGGCTGGTGCTGCAGACACCTTCGATCTGGAACGTGAACGTGCCCGATGGCGACCCGCGCCACTACGGCAAGACCTACCTGGCCCGCGCGAAGAATTACGTCGCGGAAGCCGACTACGCCTGGGACCACCACGTGGCGGCATCGCTGCTGGACCTGTCCGGCAACAACCTGTACCGGTTCTCGTCTGCGGGCCCGTACAAGCCCGGCGAGCCGGTGCCGTGGAACCAGCAGATGATGTTCAACTACGGCCTGCAGAACCTGGCCGAGGCGCACCGACTGCTGGCCGACGATGCCGGCCGGGTTACTCGTTATGAAGGCATCGTCCGGAACAACCTCGACTCGTTCTTCGCTACCGGTGCGACGACCTACACCGACAGCGATGGCCACACCGCGTTCAACTGGGCCTATGCGCTGCCGTCGAAATCGGGCGAAGATTCCAACCACGGCGCGCTGGACGTGGCCGGAATGCACCGCGCCTTGTTGACTGGGCGCTATGGCATCACGACGACCCAGATGACGCAGTTCGCGAACACCTTCGTAGACGTGATGTCGCTGGGGCCGAACCACTACGCCGGCCGCGTCGATGGCAGCAGCGGTGATGGGCATTCGTCTGACACGACCTACATCCGCAGCGCGTATCTGCTGCTGGCGCAGTTCCGCCCCGATGCCTACCTGAGCATGGTGTCGGAAGACCTGACGCCCGGTGTCGGCACCACCGCCATCGACCGTTTCTCGCGCTTCCTGTGGGTCAAGAACCAGCGCGACCTGGCCGGCTCGAACCTGGCGCTGGGGCGGCCCGCCACCGCGAGCAGCCTGTACTCGGCCAACTATCCAGCCAGCGCCGCGGCCGACGGCAACACCACCACCCGCTGGGCTTCGGCGGCGGTCGACGGGCAGTGGTGGCAGGTGGACCTGGGCAGCGTGAAGTCGATCAACCAGTTCGTTCTCGATGAGTACCGCAGTCGCGTGACCACCTACACCTTCCGCATCTCGAGCGACGGCAAGACCTGGTCCAAGGCCTACCGCGGCACCAAGGCCGCCAGCCAGACCGACACGCGGACGACAGTCGTGCTGCCGAAGCCGCTCAACGCACGCTACGTCAAGCTCGTCTGCAATGTGGCGGTGGACAAGCCGACCTTCTGGGAGATCGAGGTACTGGGCCGTTGAGGTCGCTCGACCTCAGTCGACATAGGCCACCAATGACGCCGCGCCCTTGAGGTGAACCTGGCCGACGCCGGGCACGCCGACCTGGGCGGCCACGACCACATGGTCGCCCGGTTGCAAGCTGCTCGGCTGGCACACCGCCTCGGCGGTTTCGATCGCCGGCTCGTCCGGCACCTGTGTGGCTTGGCGCGCATATTCGACCTCGGCGACGCGGCGATCGTCCTTCCAGACTTCGGCGCCGCTGAGGTCGACCTCGAGCGGGAAGGGCGACGCGCTGGCGCGCACCTTGACCAGCACGAAGTAGTTCGGCTGGCAGCGCGGCCCGGAGCCGACGCCCGATGCGGGCGTCAGGTAGGTCTGGCTGTCGATCGACAGCTGGGTACCGTCGGCCAGCGTGACGGTGGCCGGGTAGTCGTCGACGCGGGGCGCATCGTCGCTGCTGCCACCGCCGCAGCCGGCCAAGGCGGCCGCCGCGGCCAGACAGGCAAGGTGGTGTTGGAAGGTCATGGCGTTCTTCATGGCAAGGCGCTCAATGGCAAAGCTCGGGATGGGCGTCGCAGTCGGGCGGTGGCGGTGGCGGGCGGCGCGTCGGCTTGGCTTTCAGCAGCGCGGCATAGACATCGACGATGCCGCTGCCGCAACCGCTGCAGGCTTGAGGGAACGGTCGCGTGGTCGACTTGACGATGTCGACGGCCTCGGTGGCGGACTTGCCGTAGGCCGAGATCACCATCGCCACCGCGGCCGTGACGATCGGCGCGGCGAATGACGTGCCCTCGGCGTACACATAGCCGGCATTCAGGAACTGCGACATGTTCGAACCGTTGTAGACCAGTGCCGGGCCCGAGGTGGCCGGGTTGGTCGTGGTCATGATGCCGTCGGCAGATGTCAGGCTGATTTCACCGCCGGGCGCAGCCAGCGCCACGCCGGCACCGAAGTTCGAGTAGTAGGCCCGGCCACCGGCGCGGTTGGTGGCGGCCACGCTGACGACACCGCGGCAGTTGGCCGGGTAGCTGGTCGAGACGTCTTTCTTGCTGTTGCCGGCGGCGGCCACCACCGGCATGTTGCTGGCCACTGCACGGTCGATCGCGGTCTGCAGCGACGATGGGCAGGCACCATCGGCCTGCAGGCTCATGTGGATCACCTGGCGCGTGTGGCTGCTCGTGCCATAGGTGATGGCGTCGTTGAGTTTCTGCACCAGGTCGGACAGGCTGCCACCGCACTTGCCCAGCACCTTGTAGTGGTTCAACGTGACGCTCAGCGAGCGCGTCGGCAGGTCGTCGTTGTAGCCGACGATGCCGCTGACGCCGGTGTTGTTGGACAGGCGGGCGGCGATGATGCCGGCCACCTTGCTGCCATGCCACGAGTTCAGGCTGGCCGGCGAACCGGCATAGCAGTAGCCGGCGGACACCGCGTCGCCGGTGTCATCTTCCGAGTGCACGAAGCTCAGGTCCGGATGGCTGGCGGCGCCGGTGTCGAGGACGGCCACGTTGACGCTCGTGGGCGCCGTGGGCACGTTGTCCCACATCGGCGGCGCGTTGACACCGCCGGTCAGCGAGTTCAGGTACCACTGCTGCGTGAAGCGCGTGTCGTCGGGCGCGAAGGCGGGGTGGATGCGGGCATCTGCATCGGCATGCTCGACGCACGCATCGGCCTGCAGCTGGTCGGCGAGTTGCGCTGCTTCGTCCCACGAGAGGCTGCGTCCCAGGTCCAGCAGCACGTGTTGGTCGACCCTGAAAGCCGGCACGGCGGTCGCGGCATAACCCAAGGCGCTGGCCAGGCCCACCACCTGCTCGCTGGCGGCCTGTCGGCGATCGCCCATGTCGTTGCCAGGGCAGTCCGGCGTGCCGCGCCATTTGACGATCACGCGCTGCACCTCCAGCGTGGGCCGCACCTGTTCGAACGGGCTGGCGCCGGTGGTGTCGGCCGTGGTTGCCGCGGCCCAGGGCGACAGGCAACAGGCCGCCACGAAGGCGGCCAAACGAAGCTTCATGGTGAACCCCTAACGTTTTATTGGAGTTCACACGCTATCGGCCGTCGGTGAGGCGGCTGTGGCAGCCCACAGCGTTGTCATGGCCCGACTGCGCACCCGGCCGTTACAGGCCGGCGGGGTGCGGGTTCAGGGTTGCGGGCCGTTGGCCGCCGCCGTGTTGCTCAAGCTCGCCAGCGCCTGCTCGACCTCGCTCTCGCTTTGGGGCCGCACCACGCGCGCCACCTCTTGTCCGTCGCGCAGGAAGATCAGGCTGGGCCAGAGCTTGATGCGGAACGACCGGCCCAGCGGCTTGCCCGGGCCGTCTTCGACCTTCAGGTGCCGCACGTCGGCATGCGACTGGAACGCGCTGGCCAGCAGGGGCTGCGCGCGCAGGCAGAAGCCGCACCAGCCGGTGCCGAACTCGATGACCGTGGCGCCGCGCAGGGCGTCGACTTCGGCGCGGGTGGGTTCGGGGGAAACGAAGTGGGTCGTGAAAGCCATCGCAAGGTTCTCCGCCGATCACCCTAACGCAAAAGTCAGAGACCCGCGTCGCGGTGGGGACTCGGCTCGGGATGCTCGCCACGCGGCAGCATCAGCTCAAAGCACGTTCCCTCACGCGTCCGCGTGCTGGCCACGAGCGATCCGCCGTGGGCCCGGGCGATGCGCTCGGCTTCACGCAGGCCGGCACCCACCGGCGCGGGCAGCGCACCGGGCGGCAGCGCCTGGCCCAGCAGGTGTTCGACCGCCGTGTCGGGCAGGGGTTTGTCGAAGCTGATGCGCAGCATCACCGCGCCGCGGGCCGTGCCGTCGACCAGCAGGTTGATCGGCGTGGTGCCGCAGTGGGCCTCGGCCTGCAGCAGCAGCTGATCGATCGCGGTGGCCAGCAGGCGCGCATCCCATTGGCCGGTGCTGTCGCCTTCGGTCTTCAACTGGCCGGCATTCAAGGGCAGTGAACTGTCGCGGCCGGCTTGCCAGCGTTCGCGTGCCAAACGGCCCAGATCGGTGGTGCTGGCGCAGACCTTCAACTCGGCCTCGGGCGATTTCGCCAGGCTGATCAGGTGTGCCACCTGGCGCCGCACGAGCGCGGTGGCCGATTTCTGCCGCGCCGCGGCCTCGCGCAGCACCTTCGTCTCGCTGCGTTGCAGCACCAGCTCGGCATTCAGTGCCAGCGCAGTCAGCGGCTCCTGCAGGTCGTGCGAGAGGGCCGCGATCATCAGGGCGTTGGCGTGCGCCAGCCGCGCCAATTCTTCGGCGTGCGCGGCCAGCATCCGGCGCTGCCGGTGCAGCTCGACGAACACGGCCACCTTGCTGCGCAGCACCCGCTCGTCGACCGGCTTGTAGAGAAAGTCGACGGCGCCGCTTTCGTAGCCCCGAAAGCTGCTGCGCGGCTCAGGGGCGACAGCGGTCAGGAAGATGATCGGCACATGGCGCGTGCGCTCGCTGCCGCGCATCAGCTCGGCCAGCGCATAGCCGTCCATGCTCGGCATCTGCACATCCAGCAAGGCCAGCGCCACGTCGTGCACCAGCAGCATCTCCAGGGCCTCGGCGCCCGAGCTCGCGGTGATGACCGTCAGCTCGCTGTCGGCCAGCAAGGCCCGCGCCGCCACGAGATTGGCGTCGACGTCGTCGACCACCAGGATCTTGACGGGGCTGTGGGCGGTGGCGGGCGGCGCAGAACTGATCGGCATGGTGCGTTCATCAACAGGGATGGAACGCCCGTGGCAATTGGCGTGCCTGTGGTTTGCATGCCGCTCGCGTCCTGAAAACTGGGGGGCTGGGAGCCAAGCTGCGGAACATTGTGGGATGCTGCCGCTCCGATTTCCAGCTGGTGTCCTCCGCGGTGACACCGGCTGATGCAAGCGACCTCATGCCTTCCATGCCCCATCGACTGATTGCCCGCGCTGCCCGCGCCATCGTGCTGCCCACCGGCTGGGCCGGGCTGCTGCCCCCGCTGACCGTGATCGGTTTCGGTGTCGCGCTGCTGGCGGTGATGCTGATCACGCTGTTTTCCTACCAGGCCGATCGCACCCGTTCGGAAGCGGCCGATGCCGTCTCGAATGCGCTGGAGATGATCCAGCAGGTGCAGGCCATCAGCTCGACGCTGAAAGACGCCGAGACCGGCCAGCGCGGCTACCTGCTGACGGGTGCAGAGCAGTACCTGCAGCCCTACGACAGCGCGCGGGCGCAAATGCCCAACCAGTTCCGCGCACTGCGCCAGCTCAGCCTGTCCGACGGCCACCGCAGCGTCGCGATCGATGCGCTGGAGCAACTGGTCAACGAGAAGCTGGCGGAGCTGCGCGAGAGTGTGGCGCTCAAGCGCGAAGGCAAGGGCGACGCCGCGCTGGCGTTGATGCGTACCGACTTCGGGCGCGACCTGATGGACCGCATCCGCGTCGCGGTGGCAGAGCTGGAGGCGGACGAGCGCACGGTGTTTCGCACCCGCCGCGAAGCCTGGGCCGAAGCGGTGCTGCTGAGCCGGCTGGTCACCTGGGGTGGTGCGATCACGCTGCTGACGCTGATCGTCACCGCCGCGCTGGTGACCTCGCGCGACTTCCGCGAGCGCGAGATCGAGGCCTGGCTCAAGGCCGGCCAGGCTGGCGTCAGCGAGAGCCTGCAGGGTGACCTGCGGCTCGACCACATGGGCCAGCAGGTGCTCACCTTCCTGGCCCAGTTCCTCGACGCCCAGGTTGGGGCGATCTACGTCGTCGAGCGCAGCGGCCAGCTGCGCCGCATGGCCAGCTTCGCGATCAGCTCGCTGATGGACCGCGAGGTGGTCGCGCCGGGCCAGGGCCTGCTGGGCCAGGCGGTGCGCGATCGGCGTGCGATGCATGTGCTGGATGTGCCGGCCGGTTACCTGAACATCCATTCGAGCATGGGCGCTGCCGCGCCGTGCGAGTTGCTGCTGCAGCCCGCGGCCGTCGATGGCGCCGTCCATTGCGTGCTGGAGCTGGGCTTCTTCAAGCCGGTGCGGCCGGAGTTTCGCGAGCTGCTGGACCGCATCTCCGAAACCCTGGCGATGGCGACCCGCGCCTCGAAAGACCGCACGCGGATGGAAGAGCTGCTGCAAGAAACCCAGCGCCAGGCCGAAGAGCTGCAGACCCAGCAAGAGGAGCTGCGCGTCAGCAACGAAGAGCTCGAGGAGCAGAGCCGCGCGCTGCGCGAATCGCAGGCCCGGCTCGAGAACCAGCAGGCCGAACTGGAGCAGACCAACACCCAGCTCGAAGAGCAGGCCCAGTTGCTGGGCAGCCAGAAAGACGAGCTCAGCCGCGCCCAGCGCGCGCTGACCGAGCGCGCCGACGAGCTGGAGCGAGCCAACCAGTACAAGAGCGAGTTCCTGGCCAACATGAGCCACGAGCTGCGCACGCCGCTGAACTCGACGCTGATCCTGGCCAAGCTGCTGGCCGACAACAAGCCCGGCAACCTCAACGACGAGCAGGTCAAGTTCGCCCAGACGATTGCCTCGGCCGGCAACGACCTGCTGATGCTGATCAACGACATCCTCGACCTGTCGAAGATCGAGGCCGGCAAGGTCGAGGTCCACCTCGAGCGGGTGGGCGTGCAGCGCCTGGTCGACGGCCTGCTCGCGACATTCGAGCCGCTGGCCCGGGAGAAGAGGCTCGGCTTCGGCATCACGGTCGAGCCGGGCGTGCCCGACGCATTGCTGACCGACGAGATGCGTTGCGGACAGATCCTGAAGAACCTGCTGTCGAATGCGATCAAGTTCACCGAGAGCGGCGAGGTGGCCTTGCACGTGTCGGTCAACGAGAGCGGCGACACCCTGGCCTTCAGCGTTCGCGACAGCGGCATCGGCGTGGGCGAGCACCAGCGCGAGATCATCTTCGAGGCCTTTCGCCAGGCCGATGGCAGCACCCACCGCAAGTACGGCGGCACCGGGCTGGGGTTGTCGATCGCACGCGACCTGGCGCGCCTGCTCGGGGGCGACATCACGGTCCAGAGCACGCCGGGGCAGGGCAGTGTGTTCACGCTGACGCTGCCGCGCGAAGGTGTGTCGCATGTGGCGGCGGCCCCGTTGCCGGTTGCGCCGGTCACCCCACCACCGCGCGTGGCTGTCGAGCCGCCATCACATGCCGGCAACAAGGCCCCCGCACCGCAGCCGCCTCGCCCACGGCCGCCGGCGGTGCCCGACGACCGCGACCAGTTGAGCGCCCAGGCCCGCCTGATCCTGGTGGTCGAAGACGATTTGCACTTCGCCGAGATCCTGCGCGACCTGATCCGGGAACAAGGCTTCCAGTGCGTGGTGACGCACAGCGCGGGCGACGGGCTGGCGGCCGCCGCGCGTTACCTGCCCAACGCGATCCTGCTCGACGTCAACCTGCCCGACCATTCCGGCATGGGTGTGCTGGACCAGCTCAAGCGCAATTCGGCGACCCGGCACATCCCGGTCCATGTGACCTCGGTGGCCGACTATTCGCACGAGGCGATGGAAATGGGCGCGGTGAGCTATGCGCTGAAGCCGGTCAAGCGCGAAGAGCTGGTGCATGCGTTGCAACGGCTCGAAGCCCGCTTCACCCAGGGCATGCGGCGGGTGCTGGTGGTCGAAGACGATGCGCGCCAGCGCGAGAGCGTGGCCCAGCTGCTTGCCAGCGAAGAGGTGCAGATCGTCGGCGTCGCGAGTGCGGCCGAGGCGCTGCATGAACTCGCCGGCACCACCTTCGACTGCATGGTGCTCGACCTGAACCTGCCCGATCTGAGCGGCTACGAGCTGCTGCAGAAGATGGCCGACCATGAGGGCGTGTCGTTCCCGCCGGTCATCGTCTACACCGGCCGCTCGATGACGGCTGAACAGGAACAGCAGCTGCGCCGCTTCTCGAAGGCCATCATCGTGAAAGACGCGCGCTCGCCCGAGCGCCTGCTGGACGAGGTCACGTTGTTCCTGCACCAGGTGGAGGCCAAGCTGCCGGCCGAGCGCCAGCGCATGCTGAAGGCAGCGCGCAACCGCGAAACCGCGCTTGAAGGCCGTCGCGTGCTGGTGGTCGAAGACGATGTGCGCAACATCTTTGCGTTGTCGGCGGTGCTGGAGCCCAAGGGCATCAAGGTCGAGATCGCTCGCAACGGCCGCGAAGCGCTGGACCGGCTGGCGCTGCCCGCCGGCCCGAAGACCGAGGCCCTCGACCTGGTGCTGATGGATGTGATGATGCCGGAGATGGACGGCCTGACGGCGATGCGAGAGATCCGCAAGCGGCCCGAGCTGGCCAAGCTGCCGATCATCGCGTTGACCGCCAAGGCGATGAAGGACGATCAGGAGAAGTGCCTGGCCGCCGGCGCCAACGATTACATCGCGAAGCCGCTGGACGTGGAAAAGCTGCTGTCGCTGATCCGAGTGTGGATGCCCAAGTGAGCCCAGACCCCTACGCCCCGGCGGGCGGTGACCACCATCTGCCCGACAAGATCTTCGACATCGAGCTGCGGCTGTTCGTCGAGGCGGTCTACCTGCGCTACCACTATGACTTCCGCGAGTACGCGCCGTCGTCGCTGAAGCGGCGGTTGCGCGCGGCGCTCGTGCGCTTCAATTGCCGCACGCTGTCGCAGCTGCAACACCGCCTGCTGCACGAGCCCGCGGTCTTTCCGGCGTTGCTCGATTACCTGACCGTGCAGGTCAGCGAAATGTTTCGCGACCCGCTGTACTTCAAGGCCTTGCGCGAATCGGTGCTGCCGGTGCTGCGCACCTACCCATCGCTGAAGGTCTGGATCGCCGGCTGCAGCACCGGCGAAGAAGCCTGGTCGATGGCCATCATGCTGCACGAAGAAGGCTTGCTGGATCGCACGCTGATCTACGCCACCGACATCAACGCCCACTCACTGCAGGCCGCGGAGGCCGGCGTCTACGCAGCCGACCGGATCGCTGATTTCAGCGACAACCATCACCGCTCGGGCGCCCGGGCTTCGCTGTCGGAGCACTACACGGCTGCCTATGGCAACGCGGTGTTCGACAAGCGGCTGAAGAAGCACATCGTGTTCTCCGACCACAGCCTGGCCACCGACAGTGTGTTCGCCGAAGTGCAGCTGGTGTCGTGCCGCAATGTGCTGATCTACTTCAACCGAACGCTGCAGAACCGCGCGCTCGGCCTGTTCCGCGAGGCGCTGTGCCGCCAGGGTTTCCTCGGCATTGGCGCGAAGGAGTCGCTGCGCTTCTCCGATCACCACGAGGCCTTCACCGAGCTGGTGCCGCAGCTGCGGCTGTACCAGAAGCGGGGTGACGCATGAGTCCTTCGCGACGGGCTTTCGACGCGCCGACAGGCATCGAGGCGATTGCGATCGGCGCCTCGGCCGGCGGCATCGATGCGTTGTCGCAGCTGCTGCCGGCGCTGCCGGCCGACGCGCGGTTGGCGGTGTTCGTGGTGGTGCACCTGCCGCCCTCGCAGCCGAGCCTGCTGACCGAGATTTTTCAGCTCCGGTGCGCGCTGCGGGTGCAGGAGGCGGAGGACAAGCAGATGGTCGAGCCCGGCACGCTGTACTTCGCGCCGCCCGACTACCATCTGCTGCTGGACCCGGGCCCGCAACTGGCCTTGTCGACCGACCCGCCGGTGCACTACTCGCGCCCGTCGATCGACACGCTGTTCGAGTCCGCGGCCGATGTCTATGGCAAGGCCTTGCTCGGCATCGTGCTCACCGGCGCCAGCGAAGATGGCGCCAGCGGGCTGCTGGCCATCCACCAGGCTGGTGGGGCCACGCTGGTGCAGCGGCCCTCCGATGCGGCCACGCCGACGATGCCGCTTTACGCCATCCAGCGTTGCCCGGCAGCGCGGGTGCTGGGCCTGGAGGAAATGGGAATGCTGTTGCAAGACGTGGCGCGATGAAGAGATCTACGACACCATCCAAGACGCGGGTGAAATGCCTGCTGGTCGATGACCTCGACGACAACCTGCTGACGATGTCGGCGCTGTTGCGCAGCGACGAGGTTGAAGTGCTGACCGCCCGCTCCGGCCGCGAAGCGCTGGAGCTGCTGCTGGTGCACGACGTGGCGCTGGCGCTGCTGGATGTGCAGATGCCCGAGATGGACGGCTTCGAGCTGGCCGAGCTGATGCGCAGCAGCGAGCGCACGCGCCATGTGCCGCTGATCTTCGTCACCGCCGGCGCGCGTGAAACCCAGCGCCTTTTCAAGGGCTACGACGCCGGTGCGGTGGACTTCCTGTTCAAGCCGATCGAGCCCTGGATCCTGCACAGCAAGGCCCAGGTCTTCTTCGACCTCTACCGCAGCCGGCGACAGCTGGCCGAAGAGCTGCACGAGCGCACCGAGACCTTGCGCCTGAACGAGACCTTCGCTGCCGTGCTGGCGCACGACCTGCGCGACCCTCTGAACGCGATGCTGACGGCCGCGATGCTGATCGAGCGCCAGGCCGAGAGCGACGCTTCGCGGCGCACGGCCGGCCGCATCATCGCCAGCGGCCGTTCGATGAGCCGCATGATTGCCGACATGCTCGACCTGGCCCGCGCGCGCCTGGCCGGCGGCATTCCGGTGCACCGCGAGCCGGCCGAGCTGCGGCGGGTGGCGCAACGGGTGATCGACGAGCAGCGCGCGGCCCATCCCGAGCATGAGCTGCATCTGCAGGCCGATGGCGATCTGAGCGGCGTCTGGGACGAGGATCGCCTCGGGCAGGCGCTGTCCAACCTGGTCGGCAACGCGTTGCTGCACGGGTTGCCGGGGCAGCCGATCCAGCTGCGGTTGAACGGCCTGGCGGCCGATTCGGTCAGCGTCAGCGTCGACAACTCGGGCAGCGTGCAGCCCGAGCTGCTGCCGCACCTGTTCGACCCTTTCCGCGGCAGCGCGCGGCCTCGCCAGGGCCGTGAAGGCCTCGGGCTGGGCCTGTACATCGTCGACCAGATCGCTCGCGCCCACGGTGGCCGCGTGGAGGTCCGCTCGACCGACGGCCACACCTGCTTCACGCTGACGCTGCCGCGCCGGCCCGGCTGATGCGTCGGCGTGCGGCGACAGCGCCGCCGCTCAGGCGAGCAGCTTGTCGACCTCTTTCAGCGCGGTGTCGAAGTTGTAGGGCTTGGTGAGGTAGGCCTGGGCACCGGCCTGCATCGCGCGGCCGACGCTCGCGTCCATCGCATCGGCCGAGACCACCACCACCGGCAGGTCGTGGTGCATCGGGTCTTCGCGCAGCGCCTGCAGCAGCACCAGACCCTCGCCGTCCGGCAGGTTCATGTCCAGCAGCACCAGGTCGGGCGTCTGGCGGCCGATCTGCAGGCTGGCTGCGGCCAGGTCGGACGCGATCTCCAGCGTGATCAGCGGCCGGGCCTGCAGCAGCGCGCGCATGACCTCGACATTGACGGGATCGTCTTCGACATACAGCACGGTGCGGCGCTGGCCCTCGTCCGGCGCCAGCTTGGCCGGTCGCGTCGGCAGGATCTCGACCGGCTCGGTGCTGGCCGGCAGCCAGACGGTGAACTGCGAGCCTTCGCCCGCGGTGCTGTCGACCTGAAGCTGGCCGCCCATCATCTCGACCAGGCGCCGCGTGATCACCAGGCCGATGCCGGTGCCGGCAGCGCCGGTGTGCTCGCGGCCCAGGCGGTTGAAGGGCTGGAACAGCATCGACAGCTGCTCGGTGCTCATGCCCAGGCCGGTGTCGCTGACGCGGATCCACACCCGGGCATCGTCGCCGGCACCGGCCATCACCGACAGCCGGCCGCCTTCGCGGTTGTACTTCACCGCATTGCTGACCAGGTTGATCAGCACCTGCTGCAGGCGCAGCGGATCGGCCATCACCGCCGGCAGGCCGAAGGGCACGCCGGTGTCGATCGCCACCTGGCGCGTCTCGGCTTCGGGCCGCAGCATCGATGCGGCCGCGTCCACCGTGCTGCCGACATCGACCGGCACGATGGCGATGCGGGCCGTGCCGGACTCGATGCGCGACAGGTCCAGCACATCGTCGATCAGCGACTTCAGGTGCCAACCCGAGCGCAGCATCAGGCGTGCATAGCGCAGCAGGGTCTCGTCGTTGGCCACGGCCGGGTGGCGGCGAAAGGCCTGCGCAAAACCGAGGATGCCGTTCAGCGGCGTGCGCAGCTCATGGCTCATGCGCGACAGGAAATCGGACTTGGCCTGGCTGGCCGCCTCGGCCGAGTCGCGCTCGCGCGCCAGGCGGCGCACCGCCTCGCGGTCTTGCAGGTGCTGGCTCAGTGCCTCGGCCAGCAGCACCAGCTCGTCGCGGCCGGCCATGCGGCTGGTCGGCACGGTGATCGTCGGCGGGGTTCCGTCCGCCGGGACGGCCTGCAACTGCTGCGACAGGCTCATCAGCCGCCGCGTGACCAGCGCATGCATCACCACCAGCACCACGGCGGTCAGCAGCAACACCTTGACCACTTCGCCGGCAAACAGCCAGGCCGAGCGGCGGCCGACCTCGGCCTCGATCTCGCTCATCGACTCGGTCACCTGCAATTCGCCGATGCGTGATTTGCCGTCAGGCGAAGACAAGACGATGCTGCGCTGCCGGCTGCCCGCCGGCGGCGTGTGGCCGGCTTCGGCCAGGGTCAGGCCATCGTTCGCCACCACGCGGGCGTGCACGATGGCGCGGTTCTGGACCAGGCCGCGGGTGTGGGCCGCCAGCAGGCGCTGGTCCAGCAGCCAGGCGGCCAGTGCGATCGGCTCGGTGCTCGCCTCGATCGCCGAGTGGGCCGATTCGGTGGCCGCCTGCAGCGAGCGCGTGCGGTCGACCTGGCTCGCAATGCCGCCCCACAACAAAGACACTGCCAAGCCAAGCCCGCCCACCAGCAGCAGGATTCTCTTGACCAGAGGGGAATGGGTGGCGCCGAGCATGGTGCTGACGCGAGTCTCGCACGGTGAACCGGTGGCCGTCCCCTCGGAATCCCGATCCTGTTCGCGGCTGGGCCAGCGCCGTCCGCATGGGCAGCTGCTGTCTCTGCCGCCGTTGAGGGCATAGGCTGCGAGCGAGGAGGGCGGCGGGCTTAAGATTTCCCGTCACCCACCGCCGCCCGGCCGACGCCATGAACACCAAGACCTTTGCCTCGCAAGCCGATCTGGAAGAAAAGCAGGTCAGCTTCACCAAGCTCTCGGACAACGCCTATGCGTACACCGCCGAGGGCGACCCGAACACCGGCGTGATCGTCGGTGACGACGCGGTCATGGTGATCGACACCCAGGCCACGCCGGTGATGGCGCAGGACGTGATCCGCCGCATCCGCGAGGTGACCGACAAACCGATCAGGTACGTGGTGCTGAGCCACTACCACGCGGTGAGGGTGCTGGGCGCTTCGGGTTACGCGCCCGAGCACGTCATCGCCAGTCGCGACACCTACGACCTGATCGTCGAGCGCGGCGAGCAGGACAAGGCGAGCGAGATCGGCCGCTTCCCGCGCCTGTTCCGCAATGTCGAGTCGGTGCCGGCGGGGCTGACCTGGCCGACGATCACCTTCAGCGGCCGCATGTCGATCTGGCTCGGCAAGCTCGAAGTGCAGCTGATCCAGCTTGGCCGCGGCCACACCAAGGGCGACACGGTGGCCTGGCTGCCGGAGCAGAAGATCCTGTTCTCGGGCGACCTGGTCGAGTTCGACGCGACGCCGTATGCCGGCGATGCGTACTTCCAGGACTGGCCGAAGACGCTGGACAACATCGCGGCGCTGCAGCCGCGTGCACTGGTGCCGGGCCGGGGCGCGGCGCTGACCACGCCCGAGCAGGTGGCCGCCGGCCTGGCCGGCACGCGCGCCTTCGTCAGCGACATGTGGGCCAGCGTGAAGGCTGGCGTCGCGGCCGGGCAGGACCTGAACGCCGTCTACAAGGCGACCTATGCGGCTCTGAAGCCCAAGTACGGCCACTGGGTGATCTTCGACCACTGCCTGCCGTTCGACGTGACACGCTGCTACGACGAGGCGACGAAGCACGTCGACCCGCGCATCTGGACAGCGGAGCGCGACCAGCAGATGTGGGCCACGCTGGAAGGCTGAGCCCTCACGGAAAGGGCCGCGCCAGGAGGTCGGCCTGTCCGCTTCGGTCCGCGTCTCGACGTCGCCAGGGTCGTGCAGTGGCGAAGAATCAGGATGTCGATCTCGACAGCCCGGCAGTGTGCATGCCCTGGCGTCCGCCGCTGCGACGCGTGGCGATGCTGCGGCCGGTCCTCCACAGGGCGACGACGAGGGCCGCGCCGGCGAGGGCGGCGAGCGTCTGGGCGTTGGTCGGATCGGCGCCCTGTGTCGCACCGGTGGCGGCGGTGGCCGCAGCGCTGCCGAGCAGCCCGCCAAACAAGCCGCCGGCCAGATCACCGGGGCAGGGCAGCCAGCGTCTTTGTTCGAGAAAGAGGGTGGCGGTCCAACCGGTCAGCCCGCCCAGCACCATGCAGATCAAGTGGTCCATTTGCGTTTTCTCCCAAGGCACCAAGTTCCGAAGTTAGGCTCACCGCGGGTCTTTCGTGCAACGCGTCGATCAGCTGTTGTTTCGTCGAGTCGTCGCAGACGCCGCGGCTCTCGAATCGGCATTGAACCGATGACCGGAGCACTGACCTAGCAGCCGGAAAGCCATCCTGCTGTAGGACGCAGCCTACTGGCCCGCGCCAACCGCCAACCGCCAACCGGCGCCGGCACCACGCACTGGCGCGGTTTGGTGGGATAGTTGGCCACCGTGCGCGATTCGCCGTCCCCATGCTTTCAACGTACAGCTATCCGAGGTTCCCCTACCGGCGGCCGCTCGAACTGGCCGACACGGCGCCCCGCCGACACCCGGTGGTGGTGGTGGGTGCTGGCCCGGTCGGCCTGACCGCCGCGATCGACCTGGCACAGCGCGGGCTGCCGGTGCTGCTGCTGGACGATGACGACACGGTGAGCCTCGGCTCGCGCGGCGTCTGCTATGCGAAGCGAACGCTGGAGATACTGGACCGGCTCGGCTGCGGCCAGCGGCTGGTCGACAAGGGCGTGACCTGGAACGTCGGGCGCACCTTCTTCGACACCGACGAGGTCTTCCACTTCGACCTGCAGCCCGAGCCCGGCCATTCGCGGCCCGGCATGATCAACCTGCAGCAGTACTACCTCGAAGAGTTCCTGGTCCGCCGCGCTGAGCAGCTGCCGAATCTCGACCTGCGCTGGAAGCACAAGGTGGCGAAGGTCGAGCCACATGGCGCTGGTGCGACGCTGCAGGTGGAAACGGCTGACGGCGGCTTCACCGTCGAAGCTGATTGGCTGGTCGTCGCCGATGGCGCCCGCAGCCCGATCCGACGCCAGCTCGGTTTGGAGATCGAAGGCCAGGTCTTCCGCGATCGATTCCTGATCGCCGATGTGGTGATGCGGGCGCCGAGGCCGGCGCAGGGCCGCCCCCAAGCGACCGAAAGCCCACTCGGTGAGCAGCCCGGCGTCGAAGATCCGGGCGTGGGCGCAGAAGACTGGCCAGCCGAGCGCTGGTTCTGGTTCGACCCACCGTTCCACCGCGGCCAGAGCGTGCTGCTGCACAAGCAGGCCGACCAGGTCTGGCGCATCGACTTCCAGCTCGGCTGGGACGCCGATCCCGAAGAAGAGAAGAAGCCGGAGAAGGTGATCCCGCGCATTCAGGCAATGCTGGGCCCGGGCAAGCCCTTCGAGCTGGAATGGGTCAGCGTCTACACCTTCCAGTGCCGCCGCATGCCGCAGTTCCGCCATGGCCGGGTGCTGTTCATCGGCGATGCGGCGCATCAGGTCTCGCCGTTCGGCGCGCGTGGCGCCAACTCTGGCATCCAGGACGCTGACAACCTGGGTTGGAAGCTGCACGCGGTCGTGACCGGCGCCGCGTCCGAGTCACTGCTGGACAGCTACGCCAGCGAACGCGGTGCGGCGGCGGACGAGAACATCCTGAACTCGACCCGCTCGACCGACTTCATCACACCCAAGAGTGCAACCTCGAAGCTGTTCCGCAATGCCGTGCTCGGCCTGGCGCGCGACCATGCGTTTGCCCGCGCACTCGTCAACTCGGGTCGGCTGTCGGTGCCGACCTTGGCGCTCGATTCACCGCTGAACACGCCCGACGCTGAAGCCTTCGACGGCTGGATGGTGCCGGGCGCGCCGATGGATGATGCGCCGGTGACTGTCGACGGTCGGGCAAGTTGGCTGCTGCGTGAAGTGGCCTGCGAAAACAGTGGCTTCACGCTGCTGGTTTTTGGTGATGGGCCGATCAGCCTGCCGCCGACGCCGGTAACTCTGCGGCTCGTGCGTCTGGTGGCCACCGCGACAGCTGGCGCCCTGGTCGACACCGAAGGCCTGGCCGCGCGTCGCTACGATGCCCGCCCGGGCAGCTGCTACCTGATCCGGCCCGACCAGCATGTGGCTGCACGCTGGCACCGTTTCGATCCGGATGCCATACAAGCGGCCCTGGCGCGTGCGCTGGGCCGACACTGAAAGACCGCCATGGAGCACCTGAACACCCAGCCGAACTTCGGCGTCCCTGGCCAGCGCTTCGCCCGTGCGTTCACACCGGGCGACGATTTCTACGAGGCGCTGATCGAGACCCATCGGGGCTTGAGCGACGAGCAAAGCCAGCTCGTCAACGCCCGCCTGGTGCTGCTGCTGGCCAACCACATCGGTGACCTGAGGGTGCTGCGCGAGGCCTTGGCGGCGGCGCGAGCGGGCGTGCCAGCGTAAGAGTCTTGAGTCCAAGTCGACCGATGAAAAAAGGGCAGCGTTTCCGCTGCCCTTTTGGCTTGGCCGAGGCCGACCGTGATCAGCGCTGAGCCATCACCGTCGCAGCCGGTTGGCGCACGCTGGGCGCCACGCGCAGGTCGGTCTCGGTGTCGAACACGTTGATCTGGCCGTTGGCACGGGCAGCGATCACTTCAGCGCGC